>Ga0209713_10000080_pt1 | contig 55782 bp, 41 predicted proteins | sample ArcOceMetagenome_3_FD_187444 | JGI IMG/M metagenome (GOLD analysis project Ga0209713, IMG submission 187444) | Marine eukaryotic phytoplankton communities from Arctic Ocean - Arctic Ocean- Svalbard ARC20M Metagenome (SPAdes) (version 2) | ecosystem: Environmental > Aquatic > Marine > Oceanic...
AAAAAGGTTTTCCTTTTTTACCGTGTCTTTGTAATCTAATTTTTACTGGCATAATAATTAATTTGTGAGGTTCTCGACCTCGGTTATTAATGAGAGCGCAAATATACTATATTTTTACTTTCTACAATCTTTTGTTTATTTTTTTTATACTTTTGAGTTCTGATACAAAAGGGACCGATACTAAATCAATTCCGTCACTTAAAAAAAAAGAACTTTAGTTATGAAAAAATTATTCACTTCCTTTCTTATAATATGCACTCTTTTTGGGTGTCAAGATAATATACAATCGAGTTTACCAGCTTTACAAGGTTTGAAAAATGGGGATTTTACATGGCGATCTTCCTCGTCAACTGTGGTGGTGGATACTGCAGGTACTTTGACATTTACGGGAACAGATGGATATGGAGCACTCACACTCAAAGTGCCTACAGTGGCTTTGGGGACGTTTGTTTTAGGAGAAAACGCGACTGCTCTAGTGACGTATTCCGAAGATCAATTTATGTATTCAACCAATAACAATGGAAATGCAAGTATTGTGTATGTGAGTGATGGCACAATTACTATTGACGAACTCGATACGGTGAATGGAACGGTGACGGGGTCTTTTTACTTTAATGCTTATACCGCTGACGGTGAACGGGTGATGAATTTTTCTGAAGGTGTTATTTATAAATTGCCAGTGACCGAAGGAACGTTGTAGCGGTTGAGAGATTTAATTTTGAAGAATACTCATAGATGTTTTTTTCAAGGGACGGTTATCATTCCAGAAAACAAATATTTCCCTTCATACTTGTCAAACATATAAACGATATGAGATGACTCATTTCCGAACATTTTTTCGAAACTGTAAGTTATTCTAATAATGGAATCCGTTTTGTAATTAGAATATTCCATCTCATTAAGAAGTTCAGGGTTGTATAGTTTTTCGAGGTGTTTTTCAAATATGACTTTACTTGATTGTAGGTTTTCACTCCTTTCCGAAATACAGTTTATACATTTAATAGAATCCATTGACCTATTAAGCAAATACGTTACGTCTTTATTTTCAATCCCTACTTTAAAATTTTCCCAGATTGAATTTTCAGTGAAGTTAGTAGTATTCTTACAAGAGAATGCTAGAAATATAGATGTTGTTAGGATTAAATATTTGTAGTGGATAGTTTTCTTAGTTTTATTTAATTTTTTATTTTCTCTTTATATTTTAAGAAACAAATCATATCCGAAAACCCTCCATTATCAATAAAATATTGAAGATTTTTTTTTGTCCATTCAGCAATAAAATAGTTGCTAAAATCTTCGTGGAGTATTTCGTAATTTTCTATTTTGTTTAAATCTTCACGGTCCAACCTTAAAACGGTCATCCCTTTTTTATTTCTTGTATCGATAAAGAGTAAGTTCCACCAATCATTCATTTTTGCATGTTTTGAGTTCAAGATATACCCATACTCAAACTTCCTTAGAAAAGCATTTTGACCAAATTCAATATGATTTATTTCTGTAAATTCTACAATTACAGAGTCCCCTTTTAAAACATAATTAAAGCCACCTAAAAGTTCTCTACTTTCATATTTATCGCCTTCAGAATAATAAATTTTATTTCCAATGAAATACGTCTTAGGGTCTAAGTCCATTTTAGCCTTGGATTTTATCATTTGTTCTCTTTCAGTCGTTCTGTAAAAGTCTTTTCCGATTGTAAGTTTGGTTGATTTGTTTTCATCTAAATACCAGGTGCCCCTATATTTATTAGGAATAGTATACGAGTTTTTTGAATCTTCTGGTTGAGGAGCATTGAAATAATAATTATTGCATGAGCTCAATAGTGTAAGAATGAATAGTCCTATTAAAGTATTTATGTTCATCATGTTATTTTTTTGATTACAATAAACAGGTAGAAACCTGAGTCAATAGTTCAATCACTATAGGTTTTTATCAGTAAACTAATAGCAACCTTCAGTGGCGTGTTTAGGCACCTATTTTAGTAAATGAAAACCGAACCTGTTTGCCGCAGGCAGAGACTTTCGAAAGTAGGCTATAACTAGCAATAAATTACATACGGTGTTACCAATAGTTTTTTATAAAGTGATGTTGTAACTGAAATTTCCACTAATAGGAATCTCGTATATAATCTCATTACTATTAGAAGACAATTCTTGTCCTATAAAAATACCTGAAAAGGAACCTGATAGCCTGATTTTATCTTGATTTGTTCTATCAATGCAGTTAATATTAATATTATATGGTTTATTTTTATCAATATTCAAATTATATCCAGTTCCATAGTAATTATTAGTGCCATCAAAAACAATTTCCCAATTAAAAAAAAGGTTAACACCTTTTTCAGAGGCATTTTCGCTGAGGTAATATGAGCCAATCTCTATATTTTCAGTTAAATTTTCAGGAACATTTATTCTGACATTTAGACCTGTCATATTAATTTCGGTTATTGGTATCTGTTCATTCTGTATTTCCCATTCCATTCCAGGTTGAATCGGAATACCTTGAAAATATGAATCATAACTATCCATTGGCATACTTAAAGAGGCAAAATGTCCTTCACAATTTTGGCAGTTAATTCCTCCAGAATTTCCTTGTGCAAAAGAGCATAAAACTAAACCTGAATTAGTAGTGTATTCATAGTTTAAATTTTGGTCATTAATATTAAGGTCTAAAAAATCATTCTCTGAACAATTTAAATTTGCATCAAAAACTTCTTTCATATAATCTGGAACAGATAAATTTTTTTCCTCATCCGAGCAAGAAATTACAAGAATGAAAATACTGAATAATAATATTTTTTTCATAGTTCTTAGTTTAAATTATTGCTAACTAGTGAATATAAACCACTAGTGGTTTATATTTCCTTTATATCTTGTTTGGAGTGGTTCAATACACCCCTTATTGGGATGTATTGAACCACTCTTGTCTTTATAGAAACCGTCCAATGGATTTTGTATTGTATTCATTTTTTGTATAGAAACTTGTGTGTAAATCTCTGTTGTTTTGGAGTTTCCATGTCCTAATAATGATTGGATATAACGAATCTCTGTTCCTTTCTCCAATAAATGTGATGCAAAACTATGTCGCAATGTATGTGGATGGACTTGTGCTAGACTCTATATATTTTGCAAACTCCACAGCTCCGCTAAGCGAGTCCCATTTTATAAAATAATGAGACCTCACAAAAAGGAGCAATTATCAGTCCCCCCTTGTCTTAACTTTTGATAAAATTATTTTATGAAGATTTAGACTTGGGGTCAAAAATCAATTAAATCTAAAAAAGAATTTAATAACACCCAAAAAATTATCGAACTTTAACATAAATAATTGACAACGTTTACTTTATATTTTAAATGATTAAACACTATTGTTTTTTATTCCAATTTTAAACAGCATTTTCATTCACAATTTACGCCATGAATTTGTTTATAATTAATAAGGCCTAGAGATACTCAAACCCCTAAATAGTTTTATATTTAGGATTCCGTTTATAGCTTATAAAACACCTATGTATTTAATTTTTGATACCGAAACTACCGGCTTGCCAAAGCGTTGGAATGCACCCATTACCGACGTTGACAATTGGCCTCGCTGTATTCAGATTGCATGGCAATTGCACGACGAACTCGGAAACTGTATTGAGCATCAAGATTATTTAATACGCCCCGACGGATTTAATATCCCTTACGATGCCGAAAAAATTCACGGCATCTCCACAGAGCTAGCTACCGAACAAGGTCTTGGATTGACAGAAGTATTGGAGTTATTCAATACGGCACTTTCAAAAACCACTTTTGTAGTCGGTCAAAACTTAGGCTTTGATTTGAATATTATGGGCTGTGAATTTCACCGCCTGCAAGTCGCATCGCCTTTAAGTGAACTTCCTGTTCTGGACACCTGTACCGAAAAAACAGCCTCCATGTGTCAAATCCCCGGAGGTAGAGGAGGGAAGTTTAAATTACCTACACTGACAGAACTACACCAGTTTTTATTTCATAAGCCGTTTGGAGAAGCGCACAATGCCACTGCCGATGTAGAAGCCACTACCCGTTGTTTTTTAGAGTTGATTCGACGTAAAGAATTTACCATTGATCAATTGCAAGCTTCCAACGATTTTTACGAACGCTTTCAGTCCGAAAATCCGGAGGAAATCACTCCGATTGGAATAAAACATGTCAACCTTAAACAAGAATCGGCCAAAATTTCGGCACGAATCCAACAAGAAAAAGACGCAGTAACCCCTCAACAAATTACAACAGAAGTTCCGGATATACTGAACGATGTGGAAGTAGTGCATCTGCATAATCACTCTCAATTTTCGGTTTTACAATCCACCATCAGTGTCAAAAATTTAGTCGCTGCTGCTTCTGATAATCAGATGCCTGCCGTGGCAATTACCGATCATGGAAACATGATGGGTGCCTTTCATTTTGTCAAAGAAATAGGCAATTACAATAGAGACATACGTCAAAAAAATAAAGACGCCGAAGCGGCCAATGAACCCGCAGATGCACAAGAAATTAAAGGAATTGTAGGCTGTGAATTTTTTGTTTGCGAAGACCACACCAATAAATCTCAAAAAGACAATGGCTATCAAGTCGTCTTCCTAGCAAAATCTAAAAAAGGCTATCACAACCTAGTGAAAATGTCGTCCAAAGCCTATACCGATGGGTTCTACTATTTGCCTCGAATTGACCGCAGTATAGTTGAAACTTATAAAGAAGATTTAATTGTCCTAACAGGAAATTTATACGGTGAAGTGCCTTCTAAAATATTAAATGTTGGCGAGCGTCAAGCCGAAGAAGCCCTTTTGTGGTGGAAAGACAAATTTGGAGCGGACTTGTATGTAGAGCTTATGCGTCACAAGCAAGAAGATGAAGACCGCGTCAACCCAGTATTGATCAGTCTTGCCAAAAAACATGCGGTCAAATTAGTCGCCACAAATAACACCTATTACATAAATCAAGAAGATGCCAATGCACATGATATCTTATTGTGTGTGAAAGACGGTGAAAAGCAAGCCACGCCTATAGGGCGGGGACGTGGATACCGTTATGGGCTTCCAAATCAAGAGTATTATTTCAAATCCTCAGAGGAAATGAAATCGCTTTTTAAAGACGTTCCTGAAGCAATTGTAAACATTCAAGAAGTGGTTGATAAAATTGAACCCTTTGAATTGGCACGGGACGTCTTACTGCCAAAGTTTGATATTCCTGAAGAATTTATAAACCCAGCGGACGAAATAGACGGCAGTAACTTTGGAGAAAATGCTTACTTAAGACATTTGACCTATCAAGGCGCCGAAAAACGTTATGGAGAACTCACAGAAGACATTAAAGAACGTCTCGATTTTGAGCTTAAAACCATTGAAAATACAGGATATCCAGGGTATTTCCTCATTGTAGAAGATTTTATTCGAGTGGCACGTTCCATGGATGTGTCGGTAGGACCCGGTCGTGGGTCAGCTGCCGGTTCTGTGGTTGCCTATTGCCTTTGGATCACCAATATTGACCCTATTAAATACGATTTGCTTTTTGAGCGTTTCTTGAATCCCGATCGTGTGAGTATGCCCGATATCGATATTGATTTTGATGATGAAGGGCGTGGACGTGTAATGGATTATGTCATCCAAAAATATGGATCCAATCAAGTGGCTCAAATCATTACGTATGGAACCATGGCCGCCAAATCGTCTATTAGAGATACTGCCAGAGTTTTGGATTTACCTCTAGGAGATGCCGATCGCATTGCGAAGCTGATTCCTAATATGGCCAAGCTTCATAAAATTTTTAATACCCCTGAAAAGGAGTTGAAAGCGAAGTTCAGATCGGAAGATATGGAGCTGATCAATCAGTTGCTCAACTTGTCAGATGGGGATGACTTGGAAGCAGAAACAATCAATCAAGCACAAGTACTTGAAGGATCACTAAGAAATACAGGAATTCATGCCTGTGGGGTGATTATAACCCCAGGAGATATCACCAATTATGTGCCCATTGCAACCGCCAAAGATTCTGATCTATATGTGACCCAGTTTGACAACTCTGTAGTTGAAGATGCAGGGCTGCTAAAAATGGATTTTTTAGGACTGAAAACATTAACGCTTATAAAAGATACCGTTAAAATTGTAAAAGCCAAACATGACATCACATTGGATCCTGACACCTTTCCATTGGACGATGTGTTGACTTATGAATTGTTCCAACGTGGGGAAACCGTCGGAGTATTTCAGTATGAATCCCCAGGAATGCAGAAGCATATGCGGGATTTAAAACCGACTGTTTTTGCCGATTTAATTGCCATGAATGCCTTGTATCGTCCTGGGCCAATTGAATATATTCCTAGTTTTATTCGGCGTAAACAAGGCGATGAAGAGATTAGTTATGACCTTCCAGAAATGGAAGAATACCTAGAGGAAACGTACGGAATTACGGTGTATCAAGAGCAGGTTATGCTCCTGTCGCAAAAACTCGCTGACTTTACCAAAGGTGAAGCCGATGTTTTGCGTAAGGCCATGGGTAAAAAGCAAATTTCGGTACTCGATAAAATGAAACCGAAGTTTATCAACCAAGCCGCCGCCAAAGGAATGGCAGCAGATAAGCTTGAAAAGATTTGGACGGATTGGGAAAAATTTGCCAGTTATGCATTTAATAAATCCCACTCCACCTGTTATGCGTGGATTGCCTATCAAACAGCGTATCTAAAAGCACATTACCCTGCGGAATACATGGCAGCCGTATTGTCCAATAACATGAACGATATTAAACAAGTTACCTTCTTTATGGAAGAATGTAAACGCATGAAATTAAATGTATTGGGGCCTGATGTCAATGAGAGTTATTATAAATTCTCGGTTAATAAAGACAACGCCGTTCGTTTTGGAATGGGCGCTATAAAAGGCGTTGGTCATGGGGCGGTGAAAACCATTGTAGAGCAACGAAAAAATGAAGGCCCTTATAAGTCCATTTTTGATTTGGCAAAACGCATCGATTTAAGAGCAGCCAACAAAAAAGCATTTGAAAACTTGGCCAATGCAGGTGGATTTGATTGTTTTCCAAATACCCACCGTGCACAGTATTTTCAAGATGAAGGCGATGGCGTTACCTTTTTAGAAAAAACCATTAAATACGCCAACCGGTACCAAGAAAATAAAAACTCGGCACAAGTAAGTTTATTTGGAGAATCAAGCGATGTTCAGATAGAAGAGCCCGAAATACCACCTTGTGAAACTTGGGGGACCATGGAAAAATTAGCCCGTGAAAAAGAAGTAGTTGGGATTTATATTTCTGGACATCCTTTAGATGATTTTAAACTCGAAATGCAAAATTTTTGTAATGGTGATATTTCTGTGTTCCATGACATGCCAAGCTTTATTAATAAAGAAATTTCATTTGGCGGAGTAGTAACAGATGTTCAACACCGTGTGAGTAAACAAGGAAAAGGCTGGGGGACGTTTACCATCGAAGACTATATGAATAGCCACGAATTTCGAATTTTTGGTGAAGAGTATTTGAAGTTCAAACATTTTCTCATGCATAATAATTTTGTGTTTGTACGCGCCCTAATTAGAGAGGGATGGACCAACCGTGATACCGGGGCTAAAGGCGATCCACGATTGCAATTCAATAGTTTTCAGCTGCTGCATGATATCATGGAATCCTATGCTAAAAAGCTATCGATTCAATTAAATATCAAAGAAATTTCAGAAGAGAAAGTACAAAATATCAAAGACCTTTTGCAAATGCATTCGGGGAATCACAATTTAAAATTTGTCATCTATGACGATGAGGAAGAATTAAAATTAGAGATGAACAGTCGTTTGCAAAAAATTAAAATATCGCAAGAACTATTAGAAGAATTAAAAGCGCAAGAGGTGTTTTATAAATTAAATTAAGGACTTATAGCAATCAACAATTCGGTCATAAGTAAAACAAATCGTTAACGATTTAGATTCAAAGTTTTTTAATTAGTTTTGTATTGTGTTATAGTAATCAAGAAGTAGTGTTATGACAAAAGGTTTGTTGATACTTTTTACAGTTTTTGCAGTGATCGCCTTGCTAAATTTTTCATCACTTAAATTGATGAAATTAGAAGCGGTTAAAAAAGCAAAATTCAGAAAAGTGTTTTTTTATTTTTATGGACTATTTCTAATTTTTACAGGTGTGGTCAATTGTATAGAACAATCAGAACTCAATATTATTTTCATAATTGAAATCCTTATAGGTGTTGTGTTTCTTGTCGGGAATTACCTGGGCAAACTGGAAGAAAAAAAGCTTTCTTAAGGAGGATTACTTAAACTCATTACATCGAATATGAATACTCAAATAAATATAATTATAAACAGTTAAAATAAAAATTATGGCATTAGAAATCACAGACGCGAATTTTGAAGAAACAGTCTTAAAAAGTACAAAACCTGTATTGGTTGATTTTTGGGCAGCATGGTGCGGTCCTTGTAGAATGGTAGGGCCTATCATTGAGGAAGTTAGTGCAGAATATGCTGACAAAGCCGTTGTAGGAAAAGTTGATGTAGATGCAAATCAAGAATTTGCTGCTAAATACGGCGTGCGTAACATTCCAACAGTTTTGGTGTTTCAAAACGGTGAAGTTGTTGGGCGTCAAGTAGGCGTATCTCCAAAAAATGTTTACACAGAAGCTATTGACGCTCTCTTGTAAGCACATCTTTTAAAAAGAAGTTTAAAAAGGTTTGTCTTATTGGTAAACCTTTTTTAGTTTAGGACCTATGGATATTCAAAAGGAATTACAAGAAGCTTCTGGATTTTTAAACTTTGATTTATTGGCTAAATCCATTGTAGAAGGCTTTATTTCAGGCATGCATAAAAGTCCTTTTCATGGGTTTTCGGCAGAGTTTGCCGAGCATAAAATTTATAACAATGGCGAAAGTACGCGCCATATCGATTGGAAATTGTTTGCTAAAACAGATAAACTCTATACAAAGCGATATGACGAAGAAACCAACTTGCGATGCCATCTGATTGTCGATAATAGCAGTTCAATGCATTATCCAAAATGCAACCAACCTTCCATTACCCAATTAAATAAAGTTAGTTTTTCAGCCTTGGCTGCTGCGGCAATGATGCAGCTCCTAAAAAAACAACGCGATGCTGTGGGGTTGAGTGTGTATTCAGAGGGAATGGATTATTATGCTCCAGAAAAAGGAAGTGAACGTCACCATCAAATGTTGATGGATCGTTTAAACACCACTGTGAGCAGCCCTCAAAAAAAAGTAGGTACCAAAACCTATGAGGTCTTGCATCAAATTGCTGAAAAGTTACACCGCCGCTCGTTGATTTTTCTGTTTACAGACATGTTTCAGTCCGATCAGGAAGCCGAACAATTGTTTGAAGCGCTCCGTCATTTAAAGTATAACAAGCACGAATTGGTGTTGTTTCATGTCTATGACAAAGCCACCGAATTTAATTTTAAATTTGAAAACACCCCAAAGCGTTTTGTTGATGTAGAAACGGGTGGGTCAGTAGATTTGTATCCAGAAACATTACAAGCCAATTACGAGGCCGCTATAACGTCCTATTTCAAGGACTTACGCATGAAGTGTGGACAGTATAAAATCAATTATGTTGGGGTTGATATTCAAGAAGGATTTAATAAAATCTTGACCACCTATATGGTCGAACGTCAGAAATTTATTTAATTTTCATTTTAGATAAAAATAAAGTCAAAAATAGTTGTGAAATGAAAAATGCAGTGTATATTTGCAACCGCATTAACGCAACGGTTTGGTAGTTCAGTTGGTTAGAATACCTGCCTGTCACGCAGGGGGTCGCGGGTTCGAGTCCCGTCCAGACCGCTAAGTATTTTTTATAAAATACAAATAGTAATTAAGACGTTGTGTCGAGATAATCAAATGATTATCCGTGGTTTGTGACAAAACCAGTGAGAAGCTTTCCTGAAAATGGAGGGCTTTTTTTATATCTAAACACCAAGGATAAGCAGTTCTTCAGATTAATCTAACGGAATTCTACCATCCAAAAGTGTATCCTTAAACAAGAAATTTTTAATTTTTGAGATATAATCCACCTGTTTTTCTGTTTTAAACCCTTGTCAAAAATAGATATTTTACTACTGTTATGAGTTTTTATCGTATATTGTATAAGTTACTACGACAAAAATTAAACAAAAATATGTCATCATTAACTCCTTCAACTTCAATTTTAGGGCTCAGAAAAGCCAAGCACTTGCTCAGACGCAGTTGTTTCCAATATTCTAAAACCGTTTTGGATCAGTTTGCAGCTTTAACTCCACAACAAGCATTGGCTCAACTCACTGTAGAGCCTACTGTTTTTTGGGAAGATCCTTATGACATGAAAGTATATGCTCAATCCGGAGTATCTGATGATTTTTGGATTCATACGCCCAATACAGTGCCTTCAGATTTTCCTTATGGACAGTTTCGTAAACGAGGAATACTTTCTGGGTGGTGGTGGTACAACGCTTATAAGCAGAACAACCTCAAGCACAAGCTCATCTTTTTTTTACATACAACTTTTACGGTTTCTAAGGATGATGGCGTCGGGAAGTCTTCCTGTTTTTATGACTATTTAAAGTTGTTGGAATTCTATGCCTTTGGAAATATTAAAACTCTCGCTAAAAAAATCAACTATGATAATGGAATGCTAAATTATTTGGATAATACGACTAACAATAAAAACAATCCAAATGAGAACTATGCGCGCGAATTTCTTGAGCTTTTCACAATTCTTAAAGGCCCTCAAATAGGGCAAGGTAATTATACAAATTATACTGAAACAGATATTCAAACCACTGCTAAAGTTTTTTCTGGAATAAAAATGAAACCTAATAGAGATGTTATCGACCCTGATACTGGGATTCCAATGGGTTATGCAAATGTTTCTCAACACAATACGGATTCCAAAACGTTTAGTAATGCGTTTAATAATTTAACAATTACAGGGCAATCCGATGAGGTAGGGATCAAACAGGAGGTAGACGATTATGTAGAAATGGTATTTGCGCAAGAGGCAACAGCCAAGGCGTATGTTAGAAAAATTTATAGATATTTTGTAAAAAGTGAATGGGGTCAAGAAGTTGAAGATGATATCATTACGCCGCTTTCAGCGCAGTTGATTGCATCTGATTATGACTTGTTAGATGTCGTTAAGACGCTTTTAGAATCGGAGCATTTTTATGATGAGGATGATTCAGATAGCTCAAATGAAACTATTGGAAGTATAGTCAAAAACCCTATTCAACTTTTAAGTGAAGCGTTAAGTTTATTGCAAATCGAATTACCAGATCCTTCCGCAAGCAGTGCAAATCCGCCAACGACTTGGACAACAGATCAAGATTATTTTCACAAATTTTATTTTAATTTTTGTTATTTCGGATATTTTGCTGGCTCTGGGATGAATCCATTTTCACCTGAAACAGTCGCAGGATACCCTGGCGATTATCAAACACCTGATTTTGATCGCAGTTGGTTTTCTTCCAACACTGTTATTTCACGCTACAAACTTATAGAATGTTTTATATCTGGAAAAAATAAAATCAGCAGTCCAAACACCAATATTTGGGTGTTGTTTAACAGTGTTGATTATGTGCATAATTCTGGAAACTTTTCCTTTGCGAGTGATGCTCAGACTTTAGTCACCGAGATTTCAGAGTTGCTTTATTGCGAATCTATAGATCAAAGCAGAATCGACTATTTTATGACAGTTTTGAATGAAATGGATCCCTCTTATTGGAACTCAGCTTGGAATAATTACCTCCAAACTGGGGTTGATGTACAAGTCAAAATACGACTTGACGCACTATTTACTAAAATGATTAATGCTCCAGAATTTCAATTGATGTAATACGCAGACGAATGAAAAGAAGACAATTTATAAAACTATCATCAACAGCTTCAGCGATCGGGCTTATGCCTTTTCAAGTGAATGCCTCTTTAAAATTAATGAATTCATTTTTTAATTGTGATGTCTCTAACAGGAAATTAGTTTTGATTGAACTTTCTGGCGGAAATGATGGGCTAAATACGGTCATCCCTATTAGTGCTTTTACCGATTATCAAACCCTACGTCCAAATATTCATATTCCATCCTCCTTATACCTTCCTTTAAATCAGATTGACGCTAGTTTAGCAGGAACAAATCAAGATATTGCCTTACATCCGGCTCTTACGGGATTAAAAGATTTATTTGCAGCAGATCAACTTAGAATTATTCAGTCAGTAGGCTACCCGTCTCAAAATAAAAGTCATTTTGCTTCTCAAGATGTTTATGCAACTGGAAATGATGGAAGTAATTGGAGTAATGGAAGTGACAGTGGTTGGATTGGTCGTTATATGGAACAAGCGTATGCAGACTTAATTCCAGCCAATTATCCTTTAGGAATTCAAATAGGCTCACAAAATACAAACCTTGGCTTTCATGGCATCGTAGAGCATGGTCTTGCCTTAAATATCAATGGTCAAGATTCGGAAAATTTCTACTCAGTTTTGAGTGGTTTGGGGGGAAGTCCACCAGAAAATATTCCTAACTCACACTACGGAATAGAACTTCAAAACATAATAAACGTTGATGCACTTTCCAATCAGTATTCTGAAGTTATTTCTAACTCCTTCAGTGCGGGTTCAAATAATGCGACAACGACTTACCCAAATACAGACCTCGCGGATCAGTTAAAGACGGTCGCAAGATTGATGCGAGGCGGTATTCAGTCTAAAATATTTATGGTTAAGTTAGGTGGATTTGATACGCATAATAATCAAAACCAAGCTTCCGGAGATGTACAAGGAAAACATTATGAATTAATGTCTAAATTATCTGGAGCTATTGAAGCATTTATGTCAGATTTGAATTCCGATAGTTTAGCGGATGATGTGTTGGGAATTACCTTCTCAGAATTTGGAAGAAAAGCCCAAGAAAATGGCAGTTTAGGAACGGATCATGGCGAAGTTGCACCTGTTTTTGCTTTTGGAAAACCAGTTAAAAGTGGGGTTTCAGGAGTGAATGTTGATTTGAGTGAAGCGGTTTCATCCAATAACTTTCAAATACAATCGGTTCAACATGATTATAGACAAACTTTTGCAACCATTATGCAAGATTTTCTAGGATCTAATGATGCCATCGTAGATGCGGCCTTTGTAGGAAATATGAACAATGAAAGCTTTACAGATTTAAAAATATCAGAGCTGATTAAATCAGAATTTTTGGTACCTGAAAGTTGCTATGACGGCAGTTTAAATATCCCTAGCGAAACACTTGCTGAATGGTCTGTATATCCTAATCCATTTAAAACAGATTTCTTTGTAAAGTCCGAAAATCAACATTTAGGAACTTCGTTTGAATTAAGAAATCAACTTGGTCAACGCGTTTTGAATGGGGATCTTGACTTTATAAATGGAAATGCAAAGGTGCAAACTCAAAACTTACAAAATGGACTCTATATTTTAACATTAAAAAATTCCATAGAATCTTCCGTTCATAAGTTAATTAAATATTGATTTTAAGAGTTTTAAACATAAAAAAAGGCAATCCATGAGGATTGCCTTTTTTATTAATGAGTATTTTTTTAAAACTTATTCTTTCGTTAAGTCAAATTTCTGACCCCCGAGATCCAGTGTAAAACCAGTTTTTTCTGAATTAAATTGAATACTAAGTCCAGCTTCTTCCATAGAAAACTCACCGCCACCTTCGCTCTCTAAAGGCAAGGCTGGTTGGCCTTCTGCTTCAAGAACAAGGGATCCATTACCTTCAGAAACGGTAATTTTCATTGGGAATTCAGCAGAAGAATAAACTCCTAAATAAGCTGTTAAAATCTCAACACTTTCAGTTCCGTCAGATGCTTTCCACTTGTTGTTACTTGAATCTACATCTGGTAACACGAAATCAGGATCAATAACCACTTTTGATAACTCTTCGGTAGTGTCCACTTTAAATGTCCAAGTTACATTGCGTTTCCAAATCTCAACCGGCAAAGTTTTTCTTGTCACTTTTCCGCTTTTTGTTTTTAGTTCAATAACTACAGGCATCGGCATTTTCTCTAAATTCTCGATCGTTATGACAGCACCTTGAGTCGGGTCGTTTTTAACATATTTGACTTTCGTAACAGCTTGGTCTAATTTCCAGCTATTAATAAACCATCCTCTCCAAAACCATCTTAAGTCTTCGCCTGCTACGTTTTCCATAGTTCTAAAAAAATCATCTGGTGTTGGATGCTTGTAAGCCCAACGGTCTATATATGCTGTAAAGGCTTCATCAAAACGTTCAGGACCTAAGATTTGTTCACGCAACAATATAAGTCCTGTACTTGGTTTGTAGTATGCTAACACTCCTAAGTTTCGTTCTTTTAAGTTGTCTGGAGATGTATAGATTGGCTCGAGCCTGTCATTAACAAACATGCCTGACATGCGGTGCATGTTTGATTTGCGTTCTTTGTATTCTCCATTATTAAATGCATCAGTACTTAAAGAGTTAATAAACGTATTAAATCCTTCGTCCATCCAAGCGTGTAAACGCTCATTAGAACCTACAATCATCGGGAACCAAATATGTCCAAATTCGTGATCCGTTACGCCCCACAGACGCTCTGTTTTTGATTCATAGTTACAAAACACAATTCCTGGATATTCCATCCCACCTTCGTTTCCAGCAACATTAATTGCTGCAGGGTAAGGGTATTCAAGCCATTTTTCAGAATAATGCTCAATAGAAGCTTTTGTGTATTCTGTAGAACGCGTCCAAGCATCTTGACCTACACTTTCAACTGGATAGGCAGACATTGCTAATGATTTTTTTCCACTAGGTAAATTGATTCGTGCAGCATCTAAAATAAAAGCTGCAGAAGATGCCCATGCGACATCTCTGGAGTTTTCAATTCTAAACTTCCATGTCAATGTAGCTGAGTTTGTTGGTCGTGAGCTTGGCTGTGTCACTTCCGCTTCTGATCGAATCATCACAGTTTCGTCACTTATTTCTGCTGTTTTCAATCTGTTTTGTTGTTCCTGTGTGTAAACCTCAGAAGGATTTAAAAGCGCTCCCGAACAGACTACCAAATGATTTGCTGGGGCTGTAATGTTTACGTCAAAAGTTCCATATTCTAAGTAAAACTCTCCAGCTCCAAGGTAAGGAAGCGTGTTCCATCCACTCACATCGTCATAAACACTCATTCTAGGATACCATTGTGCTAAGGTGAAAATACGGCCATTTTTGGTTTCTAAAACCCCCATTCGATCCGATCCATAATCAGGAGACGTAAATGAGAAATTAATTTTAATTCCAACAGTACCACCATTGGCTTCTAAGGCAGAAGGAAGGTTTACTTTCATGCGCGTATCTACAATTGAATACGTCGTATTTATTTCTGTAGAACGACGCCCTTTTTTGTAAATAAGTTTGATGGTGTTGATGCCATATCCACCGTCAAAATCTTGACCCTTGTCACCATTTCGGCTTCCACGGAGGGGGACAATCGCTTTTCCACGAGAATCAAGTTTAAATAAATTCTGATCCAATTGCATCCACAAAAAATCCAATGCATCTGGACTGTTGTTTGTGTACGTAATGGTTTCCGATCCCGAAATTTCTTTCGTGGTTTCGTTTAAGTTGACATCGATTACATAATCCGCGCTGTTTTGCCAATAGGCATGCCCAGGTTTTCCGCTCGCGGAGCGTGTTGCAGTCCCGTTTTTACTATAAAAATCATGCCCAAAAGCGTCATTATAGTTGTAGTTAGAAGGTTCTTTTTCTTGCGCAATCAGGGAAGACGACACGAAAAATAAACCACAAAATAAAATAGAAATGTACTTGTTCATAGTGATAGAGTTTGTTTTATTAAGTGTGAAAATAATGTAAATTATAAAATATTGATTAAAAGTTTTGTTAAAAGCGATTAGGTATTAAAATACTATAGATCTATGATCCCAAATGATCGAAATAAAGAGGCCTAAATAGATGATAGCGACCACAAACTTAATGAATGCAGAGGTTAAAAACCCCAGCAAACTTCCAAATGCAGCTTTGAGAGCCGTTTTAGAATCGGCTTTGTTTATCAATTCGCCTGCAAAAGCACCCACAAAAGCACCCATAATAAAACCCCCAGGAATTGGAGTAAGGAGCCCAATGATGAGTCCAACAGAAGTTCCAATCATTCCCGCTTTGGTGCCACCAAATTTTTTAGTGCCAAGAGCTGGAATAATATAATCTAAAATCCAAATTAAAATAGCCACAATGAGCGTGATGACAAGGGTCATAAGACTGACATCAATTTCGGGCATTAAGTACAATACCAAAAGACCCAACCAACCTGTAAGAGGTCCGGGTAAAACAGGTAAAAAACTCCCAACGACCCCGAGGATCATTAAGAAGGCAGCGATTATGATTAAGAAAATATCCATAGGTTTTATTTGTTAGACTCTAAGAGCACTCCAATGTTACAAAATTTAACAGTTTGTTAAAAGAATTTAAAAGTCATTTTGTAAACAAAAGAGTTATTTTTGCAATAAATTTTAAATTATGGAATCCCTCTCTGAACTTATTAAGTTAATATCACTCGAAAAAATTAACGATCACACCTTTATTGGTAAAAATTATCAAGCGCCTTGGGGGCGTGTTTTTGGTGGTCAAGTATTGGCACAATCCCTACATGCCGCCTATCAAACTGTTCCCGAAGATCGATACGCACATTCAATGCATGGCTATTTTATATTGGGCGGAAACATTGATGTTCCAATCAAATATGAAGTAGATATTATAAGAGATGGTGGTAGTTTTACAACCCGTCGTGTAGTTGCTTTTCAAAATGAAAAGGCAATTTTTAATATGTCTGCATCTTTTCAGTTAAAACAAGAAGGAGTTGATCATCAAATTTCGATGCCTAATGTATTTCCGCCAGAAGAATTGATGAATAGTCATAAACAGATTGAACAATTTAAGGACGTAATTCCAGACACTTACAAACGTTATAAATCTTTTTTACCGAAAGTATTTGAATTCAAGCCAGTGGACAATATGCTTACCAAGTTGGTCAAAAACAGTCCGCCATTTGATAATATATGGTTTAAGACTTGCGAAGAACTTGCAACCAATATTCCACTACAACACCAGTTGTTAGCCTATGCTTCTGACTATAATATTTTGCGTCCTGCATCTATGCCACATCGAGAGTTTTTAAACTCAAAAGAAGTGTTTTATACGAGCTTAGATCATGCCTTGTGGTTTCACCGCGATTTTGATATTAGTGATTGGCTCTTGTACGCTATTGACAGTCCGAGTGCTTCTAATTCAAGAGGGTTTTCTAGAGGGAGCATCTTTGACTCTAAAGGGAATTTAATAGCTTCTGTCGCTCAAGAGGGATTGATGCGTATATTGGATCAAGGTTCAAAACCAGGGACTATTTGATCTAAAATACCGTTTTCATTTCTTTTTTAAACGTATCAAACTCGACTTTATTAGAGACCAGATTTAAGGAAGTGCTAACGACTTTTGCTACCGACTCTGCTTGAAACCCCAGCCCAATGACTATTTTTCTTAGTATGGTTACTTCGTGTGCATCTTTGATGTCATCGGCATAGACCATACGAGCCAAATCATACAAGCGCTCAATACGTGAATCTTGCGATATTGGCGGATTGATGGGATGTGATTTATAGTTTTTAAAAATTTTTAGATAAGTTTCCTTTGAAATGTCTAAGTTTTGAGCAAGTCGGTCTAAAAAACATTTTTCTTCTTGGCTTATGATATTGTCGCTGAAAGCGACCCTCACAATGGAAGCAAAATGATCTTGGTTTCTAGTGGTGAAACCACTATTGAATAAATCTGAAAAGGACATAGGTTTGTAAATTTAGGTACACAAACCTACATATTTTTTTTAAATTTTAGCTTGAATTTTTAAAAGGATTATGTCTTAATAACAATCAAATTCAAAGACTATTATTATATCTTTGCAAAAATTTTTTAGTTGAGTAAAACCATCCTTTCTCAAAAATTTCAACAGTCTTTGATTCATCAAAATCTGAGCGCTGCTATATCCAAATCCAAAGAAAAAATACATTTAAAAGGTGCTTTAGGCTCTTCGCTGTCTTTCACAATAGCCAGTCTATTTAAAACCAAAACCCACCCTTTTTTACTGATCTTTAACAATAAGGAAGAAGCGGCCTATTATTTGAATGATTTGGAAGTGTTACTGGACGACAAAGAAGTGTTGTTTTATCCAGGGAGTTATCGCAGACCTTATCAAATTGAAGAGACAGACAACGCCAATGTATTGTTACGTGCTGAGGTTTTAAATCGTATCAATTCTCAGAAAAAACCTGCCCTCATTGTTACGTATCCAGAAGCACTTTTTGAAAAAGTATTGTCCAGAAAAGAACTTGAGAAATCTACGTTTAAAGTGGCAGTAGGCGAGGAATTGAATTTAGATTTCTTTAATGAAGTCCTTTTTGATTATCAGTTCACACGTGTTGATTTTGTGACTGAACCAGGGGAGTTTTCAGTACGCGGTGGGATTGTAGATGTATTTTCATTTTCACACGACGAACCTTACCGAATTGAATTCTTTGGTGACGAAGTGGACAGTATTCGAACATTTGATATTGAATCACAACTGTCAATAAAACCCATTAAAAAACTCCAAATCATCCCTAATATTGAGCATAAATTGCTCAACGAAACACGTCAAGGGTTTTTAGAATATATTTCTTCAAATACGGTTGTATTTACTAAAAATATCCCAGCATTTTTAGCGGCTACAGATACACTTCAAGAAAAAGCTTCTGAAGCGTACAATGAACTGTCCACGGACATCAAGCACAGCCGTCCAGAAGATTTATTTTGTACGTCCGCTGATTTCAAATCTCAGTTGTTGGACTTCACAGTAGTTGAATTTGGAAGTGCCGCTGTTTTAGCACCAAAAAAGGAACAGCAATTGGAACTTCAAGTCAGTCCTCAGCCGTCTTTTAACAAACAATTTAATCTCATTATTGAAGACTTAAACAGTCATCATGATCTAGGGTATCAAAACTTTATCTGTTGTTCAAACACCCAACAAGCACAACGGTTTTATGATATTTTTGAAACCGTAGATGAAGACGTGCACTGTCAAACTATTGTGATGTCTTTGTATCAAGGGTTTATTGACCATGATAAAAAAATTGTGTGTTATACCGATCATCAGATTTTTGAACGCTATCATAAATTCCATCTTAAAAACGGATTTTCTAAAAAGCAATCTATCACTCTTCAAGAATTAACGAAACTTGAAATCGGAGATTATATCACCCATATTGACCACGGAATTGGAAAATTTGGAGGGTTGCAAAAAATTGATGTTGAAGGAAAAAAACAAGAAGCCATCAAGCTATTTTATGGCGAACGTGACATCTTATATTTAAGCATTCATGCCCTTCATAAAATCACCAAATTTAACGGAAAAGATGGGAAGCCACCCAAAGTTTATAAGTTAGGCAGTAAAGCATGGAAAGTCCTTAAGCAAAAGACAAAATCCAGAGTCAAAGAAATTGCATTTAATCTTATAAAACTCTATGCCAAACGGAAGTTAGAAACAGGTTTCAGATACAATCCTGACACCTCGATGCAGCTTGAATTGGAAGCCTCCTTTGTTTTTGAAGATACACCAGATCAAATCACGGCGACTGCCGACATCAAAGCAGATATGGAAAGCGAACGTCCTATGGACCGTTTGATTTGTGGGGATGTGGGTTTTGGTAAAACAGAAGTGGCTTTAAGGGCCGCTTTTAAAGCCGTTGACAATGGCAAGCAAGTTGCTGTTTTAGTACCCACAACCATTCTTGCATTCCAACATGCTAAAACCTTTAAATCTCGTTTAAAGGATTTTCCAGTTAGAGTTGATTATATCAACCGTTTCAAAACGACCAAACAACGCAAAGAAACCTTAGAACAGTTAGAGTCGGGAAGTTTGGACATCATTATTGGAACGCATCAATTGGTCAATAAATCTGTAAAATTTAAAGATTTAGGACTGCTAATTGTAGATGAAGAACAAAAATTTGGTGTGGCTGTCAAGGAAAAACTCAAAACGCTTAAAGATAATGTGGATGTGCTTACTCTGACTGCGACTCCAATTCCACGAACACTTCAGTTTAGTTTGATGGCAGCTCGGGATTTATCGGTCATTACAACGCCGCCTCCCAACCGTTTTCCGATTGACAGCATCGTGATTCGTTTGAATGAAGAAGCCATTCGCGACGCCATTCAATATGAGATTCAACGTGCTGGACAGGTCTATTTTATTCACAACCGCATTGAAAATATTAAAGAAGTAGCAGGGCTTTTACAACGTCTGGTACCCGATGCCAAAATTCGAGTGGGCCATGGTCAAATGGAAGGACGTAAATTGGAGCAGCTCATGCTTGATTTTATGAGTGGAGAGTTTGATGTTCTGGTCAGTACCACCATTGTAGAAAGTGGTTTGGATGTACCTAACGCCAATACGATTTTTATTAATAATGCCAATAATTTTGGGTTGAGTGATTTACACCAAATGCGGGGCCGTGTGGGGCGAAGTAACAAGAAAGCCTTTTGTTATTTCATTACTCCAGATTATCATGCGATGACGGATGAGGCACGCAAACGAATTTCAGCATTGGAACAATATACAGCCCTCGGAAGTGGTTTTAATATTGCCATGAAAGATTTAGAAATTAGAGGGGCTGGCGATTTATTAGGAGGGGAGCAAAGCGGATTTATCAACGATATTGGATTTGAAACCTATCAAAAAATATTAAATGAAGCTATTGAAGAGCTAAAAGAAACCGAGTTTAAGTCGCTTTATAACGAAGATATTAATACCAAAGAATTTGTAAGAGATGTGACCATAGACACGGATTTCTCCTTGTTATTCCCAGATGATTATGTCAATAATATTACCGAGCGTTTAAGCCTATATATTCAGTTAAATTCCTTGAAGACTGAGGATGAATTACAACGTTTTGAGCGCGATTTAATCGATCGGTTTGGGGCGCTTCCAACACAAGTGGTGGACCTTATGGACAGTGTACGCATCAAATGGTTGGCAACGACTTTAGGCTTTGACAAAGTAGTAATGAAAAGCCACAAATTAATTGGGTATTTCATCAGCGATCAAGAAAGTCGTTTTTATCAAAGTATTCATTTTTCAAAAATATTACAATATGTTCAGTCCCATCCAGAAAGCTGTTCAATCAAGGAAAAACAAATGCGTCTCGGTTTGCGTCTATTGATGCGTTTTTCTAATATTAGTTCTGTGAAACAGGGGTTAGAAGCCTTAAAGCCTATTTTGGAATAATACTTAACTTCTGTTTTAAGATGCTTATATTTGAGTCACTTAAATCCGGCTCCTCATGTTAAAACACCTTTTTTATTTCAGTCTATTAGGTTCTTTTTTAGGGCAAGCTCAACAACAGATCAAAGGAGTTTTTTCGCCTGCGAGTGAATTCAAAGCGACCATGTTGTATCAGCTCTCGGCTGGTAATGCGACCTATGTGAGTTACGGCAGTGTGAACGCAGAAGGGGAAATACAAATTGACCTCGATGCATCTGTTCCTGCGGGACTTTACAAGTTGGTCTATGCCCTCCCTCAATCTGAACATAATTTTGAATTTATATACAATGGCACTGAAGCGGTAGAATTTAATTTTGATATCGAAACGGGTGTTAAATTTATTAATTCCAAAGAAAATCAATTACTGCAAGCATACAACCAATCGATATCTCTCGCACAAAAGGAGTTGGTTCAATTGTATGCCCTACCGACTTTAGACCCCTTGAACTACAAACGCCGTACTCAAAAAATTGACAGCCTTCAAAATTACTTTGAAGCTCAATCTAAAGGAACGATTGCTGCCCATTTTATAGCAGCCAGTAAACCTTATATTCCTTCAACTGCAGAAACGGCAACCGACTACATTTCTAATGTGAAAGCCAATTATTTTCAGACCATTGATTTTCAAGATCCCATTCTTCAGAACTCTAATTTTGTTACAGACAAGTTTCTTGACTATATTCTACGAATGCATTTCTCTGAAACCCCTTCATTTCAAGAGTATCGATCTAATATTGATACGGTTCATAACGCTTTCGTAAATACGGATTTGTCCTACCAATTAACCGTTCTCAATGCTTTAAAAGAAACCCTCAACACTAAAGGATACGATGCTTTAGCTGTGTATCTCACAAAATCCTATGTACTGCCTTTGGCATTACAATTAGACGCCACGGAATTAATCAGCTCTTTAAAGGGGTTTGTGCGCATTGCTGTGGGGGAAAAAGCACCCAACTTTCAGATAGAAACTCCAAAAGAAACCACAAGCGTATCGCTTTATGATTTGGAAGACGCAACCACTTATCTATTGGTTTTTTGGAGCAGTGATTGTGGGCATTGTTTAAAAGAACTTCCTGAGATTCATACGTATATTTCCAATCACCCTAAAAAAAAGATAACAGTCTTGGCTATAGGAAACGAAACGAGTTCTGTGCAATGGAGCAAAACTATCCAGCCTTGGTCGGAATTTATACACAGTATTGCTGAAGGAAAATGGGAACATGACATTACAAAAAAATATGCCATTGAAGCAACGCCTACCTACTTTGTTTTGGATGCTTCAAAAGTTATTACTGACAAGCCGTATTCGTTAAAAGATTTAAAAACTGTATTGGATCAAAAGTGATAGAATGCATTTTCAATATGCTCTAGTTCTGAATTTTTAGAAGAAATTACAATTGCTATGATATCAAAACGAACTTCGACTTCTAAATTTTTAGAGGTCACAAAATAATCTACCGTCTTGATGATGCGTTGTATTTGCGCTGGTTTTAGAAATTCTTCGGGCGCTCCAAAATCTGATGTACTTCGGGTTTTAACCTCTACTGCTGCCAAACACTTTTCTTTTTGTGCCAAGATATCTACCTCGCCTTTCATATAACGAAAGTTTTGCGCCAAAATGCGATAGCCTTTAGAAATCAAATAGTCCACTGCCATGCGTTCTCCCGAAATACCACGTATATAAGCCTCAGACATGGGTGTTTTATTTTTTTAGAAATTCATAATCGCGTTCTACTTTGGCAATCCGAACTTTATAGTGTTTGTACCAACGTTTTTGACCTTCAGCTAGTGCTTCTTGATGTTCTAAGTTGTTTTTCCAGCGCTTGATGGCCTCTAAGTCGTTCCAATAAGAAATAGAAATCCCAATCTCTGAACTGGCATTTTCCATGCCCAAAAACCCGTCTTGTTCAAGTGCAAGCTCATTCATGAGAGTGTTCATTTCTGCGTAACCTACACAGTCAGTTGTGCGTACAGAACTAAAAATAACGGCATAATAGGGGGGTGGTGGGGTGTTTGAAATCATCCTAAAAATATTAATCTATAAATAAGACCCTTGTTTTTGATTTGGTCACTTGTAGTTGAACACTTCTTCCAAAATAAAGGGCACGATTTTCTAATTCATGACCTGCAGGAAATCCAAATGCTACAGGCACATTTGTGTCTTTGAGGACGTCTAAAATCAAGGCTTCAATAGAGTCTCCCCAAGCAGGGTCATTGATTTTAATTTGACTCATATCGCCAATAATCACGCCGACACAGTGTTTAAAATACCCGGCACGTTTCAAGCTTTGTAATTGCCGGTCGATATGGTATTTATACTCTCCAATTTCTTCTATGAAAATAAGTTTCCCTTTGGTGTCTAGTTGTGTGCTACTTCCTAAGACAGCGGTCAACAAGGATAAATTCCCGCCTACAATTGCCCCCGTTGCGTCTCCTTGTCTATTGTCTGAATGGCCCTCGATTTCATAATTTTTCAGTGTGCCAAAAAGTGCAGCTTTTAGGGTTTCTACAGATTGTTTTATGGGTTTGGGATGATCAGTAAGGTTGATACACATCATGGCGTGCAGACTTTCGTACCCCATGTTGTTTAAAGCGTTGTGTAAGACCGTTATATCTGAGTAGCCAATGATCCATTTGGGGTTAATTTTAAACCTTTTAAAATCCAAGTCATCAATAATTCTAAGTGTGCCATAGCCGCCACGGGCACACCAAATTGCTTTGATGTTTGGGTTGTCTAAGGCGATTTGTAAATCACTAGAACGTTGGGTGTCTGTGCCAGCAAAGTGATGGGATTTTGTTTGGAGATGCTCTCCAAAAACAACTTCCAACCCCCAACTATTCAAAAGGGATTTTGTGTTTTGAATCACTTCGGCATTTTGTTTTAAAACACCTGCAGGTGCAACTACAGCTATGGTATCGCCTGCTTTTAGATAGGAGGGACGAATCATTTTATTAATGTGTTAGCAGAAAAAGAGGAGGTGTTAGAAGCGTCCATAAGCGTCTTGTTTGTGTTTGGATGGATTAATATTAAAATGCACCATATGAAAGTAATTAGCATCATTTTGAAGGGCTTTTTGTAAAGATAGGAATTTCTCTAAAGTTCTGTTTCAAATTGGGCGTAATTATGTGTATTTTTGTCCTAATAATTCAGAATTCAATGTCAAAACGTTTTACCATTACAGCCGCATTACCTTATACCAACGGTCCCATTCATATCGGGCATTTGGCAGGGGTGTATGTGCCCGCGGATATCTATGCACGTTTCTTGCGTTTACAAGGCCATGATGTGGCTTTTATTTGTGGGAGTGATGAGCATGGAGTGCCCATTACGATCAAAGCTAAAAAAGAAGGGGTCACACCTCAAGATGTTGTAGATCGTTTCCATGCAAATATCAAAACCTCTTTTGAAGCGTTTGGTATTTCCTTTGATAATTATTCCAGAACGTCTGCAAAAATTCACCACGAAACAGCGTCTGAATTTTTTAAAATGCTCTATGATAAAGATGCTTTTATTGAAGAAACAACAGCTCAACTCTACGATGCTGAAGCCAATCAGTTTTTGGCCGATCGTTTTGTGGTTGGTACCTGTCCAAAATGTGGCAATGAAGAAAGTTATGGCGATCAGTGTGAAGCGTGTGGAACCACTCATAATGCGACGGATTTAATCAATCCGAAATCTGCTATCACTGGAGCAATTCCAACGTTAAAAGAAACGAAGCATTGGTTTTTACCGCTCGACAAACACGAAGCATTTTTAAAAAAATGGATTTTAGAGGGGCATAAAACCGATTGGAAACCCAATGTTTATGGACAATGTAAATCATGGATTGATGACGGTTTGCGTCCGCGTGCCGTAACCCGCGATTTGGATTGGGGAATTCCTGTTCCAGTGGAAGGTGGCGATGGAAAAGTACTTTATGTGTGGTTTGATGCGCCTATTGGCTATATATCTTCCACCAAAGAATGGGCCCAACGCGAAGGCAAAGATTGGGAACCGTATTGGAAAGATGAAGATACCACTTTGGTACATTTTATAGGAAAGGATAATATTGTGTTTCACTGTATTATGTTTCCTGCAATGCTCAAAGCTGAAGGCAGTTATATCCTGCCCGAAAATGTACCTGCTAACGAGTTTTTAAATCTTGAAGGTCAAAAGTTATCCACTTCCAAAAACTGGGCAGTTTGGTTGCCAGAGTATTTACAAGATTTTCCTGAAAAGCAAGATGTGTTGCGCTATGTACTCACCGCAACAGCTCCCGAAACAAAAGACAACGACTTTACTTGGAAAGATTTCCAAGCCCGTAATAATAACGAACTGGTCGCTATTTTTGGAAACTTCATCAACCGTGTGTTGGTATTGACCAATAAATACTATGAAGGACTGGTGCCAAGTCCAAAAACATTTTCTAAAATTGATACCGATACTTTAGAAAAAGTAAAAGCGTTTCCTGCGAGTTTATCAAAATCGATTGAGCGCTATCGTTTTAGAGAAGCCAGTCAAGAATTGATGAACCTCGCTCGTTTAGGAAATAAATATTTAGCAGATGAAGAACCGTGGAAAGTGATCAAAACAGATCCTGAACGTGTTCAAACTATTATGTATGTGGCCCTCCAGATATCCGCAGCTTTAGCGATAGTGTCTGAACCCTTTTTACCATGGTCTTCTCAAAAACTAAAAACCATGCTTCAACTGCCAACACATTCTTGGGCGGCAGTACAAACTGGTGAACCTCTTTTAGCAGCGACCCACAAAATTGGAACCGCGGAATTATTATTTGCTAAAATTGAAGATTCAGAGATTGAACAGCAGCTTGAAAAATTAGCTCAGAGTAAATTAGCTAATACCATTGCCAATAAAGTGGTTGAACCTCAAAAAGAGACGGTTTCTTTCGAAGATTTTTCTAAATTAGACATGCGTGTAGGAACGATTATTGCGGCGGAAAAAATGCCGAAAGCCAAAAAATTATTGGTGCTTCAAGTCGATATAGGAATTGATGTTCGTACTATTGTGTCGGGGATTGCTGAGAGTTTTACAGCAGAATCTTTGGTTGGAAAACGCGTCACTGTTTTGGTGAATCTAGCGCCGCGTGCGTTGAGAGGCGTCGAAAGTCAAGGAATGATTTTAATGACCGAAACCCCAGAAGGGAAACTTGTTTTTGTGAATCCAGATGCGGCTCAAGAGGCTGCAAACGGCTTAAAAATCAGCTAAGAAGTCTTATTTAGTAGCAAGTATTTAGTGGTAAGAAAAGATAATAAAGAGAAAAGACATAAATTCAAGTCAAATCTAAACTTCAGTTGTCTATCTGAACCTACCTTTCGTTAGATACACCCAACGCAAACAGCTAAGTAGTACATTGTGATTCTCTATTCTCTTAATTCTTGGTTCTCAGTACTTATTACTTTGTGCTCAATACTCAATACTCAATACTATTTATCCTCTTTTTAAAATTTTTAGCATCCCCAGCCATCAACTACCCATGCGTTTCCCTTACTAAAAGTAAGGAATTAAATATCTTAAAATCAGTAAGTTATGAGTTTATAAAATCCGTTTCTTACACGAAATAGACCTTAGGTTACGCCATTGTGCCGCTTGTTACATCACGCTTTTAGGATTCTAGTTTTATAGTTTTCTTTGTTTAAGAAAATTAATATAATAATTAACAAAATATTGATACGTTGTTTTTTGAATGCCATGATTTCGGGAAGTTTTTATTGAGAAATAGACCAAAAGCAGCACTGAGATCAGAAACTATTTTGATGTAGTGTAATAGTAAAGTTTTAAACAGTATGTAGTTTTTGATGTTTAGAGACGGAGCAAGCCATGTAATTGAGGTGTTTGTTAAATTCCCTCATTGCATGGTGACCCTCCGAGATTTTAGATTTAAAATTTAGTTCACCCGCTTCAAAAGAACATATTTACAAAGTGGTTTTGGATATTGACAACTTGATGATATAATAAATTAAGCAGGAAGCGCAGGGTAAGTCCTCTTTGCCGTGGAAGCGGGTATTGACTGACGAGGCCCTGTTTTTAAAAGCCGATTCTAAAACATTAGTTAGCAATGAAGAATCGGCACTGCCTGCTTTTTTGGAATATTGAAAAAGAAGAATGTAGATAATTTTACACCTCTTTGTTGACCTTTGTTTTTTCTAGTTTCTTAGTTTTTTTCTGGACTCTTACTGTGTTTTTTGCTTTAGACAATTTAAATTTTGTTGAGACTTTTGGTTATAGTACCTTTAGCCTTCATTATTTAAAATGCTTTTATGCCAGGATCCAACATTACTTTAAAGCAATTGTCATCTATCTTGGGGGTGTCAATTTCAACGATTTCCAAAGCGTTGAATGACAGTCATGAGATCAGTGATGTGACCAAAAAACGCATTGTGGAAATGGCGAAGTTGCACAATTATCAGCCTAATAAAATTGCAGTAGGTTTAAAGTCGGGAAAGACCAATACCATTGCGGTGGTGATTCCAAGCGTTCAAAATAGTTTTTTTGCACGGGCTTTGTATGGCATTGAAAGTTTAATTTCGGAAACGAATTTTAATATCATTGTGTGTTTAACTAAAGAGTCACATGCCAAGGAAGTGGAAACATTTAATATGTTATCCAATGGGGTCGTGGATGGTTTTATAGTTGCGGTTTCAGAAGAAACTCAGAATTTACAAAGCTATGATCATTTTACAAATGTGATGGAAAATGGTAAATCGGTTGTGATGTTTGATCGAGTGATCGATTCAGTAAATTGTGGAAAAGTAACTACCAATGATTTTACAGCCTTGTCCGAGGCTACTCAAACACTCATAGGTTCAGAGCGTAAACATATCGTATTGTTATCTACAATTCATAAGTTGAATGTTGGAAAACAACGGACTCAAGGGTATATTAAAGCGATGAATACGGCTGGTTTTCCAACGGTTATTTTAGAGTCTGATGCAGAGCATGCAGGTGCCGTCATGGCAGATTATTTGAGTTCGAATCCTGTAGATGGAATTATTGGGTTGGACACCGATGCGTCTTTGTCAGCTTTAAAAGCGGTGAGATTATCTGGAAGGCAAATCCCAAAAGATGTAGCAGTGATTGGGTATGTGAGTGAGCGTATGGCACACAACCTTACACCAGAATTAACAACCATTAACCAACATAGTTATACGATAGGAAATGCAGCAGCACGCATGATTGTGGAGTCCATTAGGTCCAAATCTAAAGAAATGCAGCAAGTGGTCGTGAGCTCTACGTTGTCGGTTCGAGGATCGTCTTAAAAAAAAGGGGACTCGTCACAAACGAGGCGTCGTGCGATTGTTTAAAGATTATAAAGTTTGATAATAAAAAAACAGCCTGTATCATTGATACAGGCTGTTCTTATTTAAGGTGTTTAGTTTACTTACTAAACATCAACACTTCACTTACCACCACTTCGGTGATGTAGCGTTTGTTACCTTCTTTATCGTCCCAAGAACGGTTTGTTAATTTGCCTTCGATCGCTATTTCTTTTCCTTTAGTGACATAGTTCTCAATGATTTCAGCAGTTTTGTTCCAGGCAACTAGATTGTGCCAGTCTGTTTTGGTTTGCTTTTGCCCATCCGCATCTTTGTAGTATTCGTTTGTTGCTAACGAAAATTTAGCTAATTTTTTCCCACCATCTAAAGTGATAATTTCTGGGTCATTTCCCAAGTTTCCAATTAACTGTACTTTGTTTCTAAGTGTGTTCATCATAATTAATTTTAAGGTTATTACAGTTTTACTATCGAACGATTCGACTCTGCAAAGATGTGATACCTTCCAAATTATAGTCGGTATTTACCTGTTTAATTTCGTTTGTAATTACTTGTAGTCGTTTGTAATTGAATAATTTTCAGTATATTTATAGATTCTTATTCATCAACACATAGAGCTATATGAAAAAGCAGTGCCCTGAATGTAACGATCCAATTGTAGGAAGAACCGACAAGAAATTTTGTAGTGATGGCTGTCGGAATAGCTATAACAACCGAGTGAATAAAGACCAAAAAAACTTGATTAGAAACATTAATAATCGCTTGCGAAAAAATTGGCGTATTCTGGAAGCACTGAATCCAAATCAAAAGACGAAAACTACCCGCGACAAGCTTATTTCAGTTGGGTTTGACTTTAATTATTTCACGAGTATATATACAACAAAGTCAGGCACGGTTTACTATTTTGTGTACGACCAAGGGTATTTGCCCTTAGAAAATCAATATTATGCGTTGGTTAAACGCGAATAGTGTGTTTTAAAATCATTTTTATATCCCGCTTAAACAGCCACAACTCCCGCTTATTACGTCATTTGACCGTTTGTTACATAAGCGTTGTACGATGCTCTAATCCACTATATATTTGAAGTATGTAATTTAATATCTTACTTAAAAGTTAAATTGGTTAATTTTGAAAAACATCACACTTGTGATGTTTTTTTTTGCTTCAAATTAAATTCATTTTCCGCTTAAACAGTCATAATCCCCGCTTATTACGTCAGTTGTCCGTTTGTTACATAGCGATTGTGAGAACTGTAAAGCTTACATATATTTGAGGTATATAATATCTTATATTATTTAAAAGTTAAATTGGTTAATTTTGAAAAAACACTACTCTCGTGGTGTTTTTTTTGGTTTAAAACGAACAGGCATTCCATTTAAACATTAAATATTTCCGCTTATTACATAAAACGTCCGTTTGTTACATCATCATTGTAAATAACACAAAGCTTCTATAATTTTGACGAACGTAATATCTACTTATTACTAAAAAGTTAAATTGGTTAATTTTGGAAAAACACCACGCTTGTGGTGTTTTTTTTGTTCAAAAGAGAATGAAAATACCTGCCTACTTTCAAAAAATCTATTACTTTTGAATCAAAATATTATGATAATGAAACATTTAAAATACACAATCCTATTAGCACTTTGTTTTTCAATGCAAATTCAGGCACAAAACCAATCAGACTTAGCCTCTCATTATAAAGCATTTTATGCTCAAATGCAGCAACAGGGCGATATTCAAGGGGTTATTAACGCAATGACACACCTTGTATTGTTAGAGCCCAACATCAAACGTAAGGATACGTTAGCAGCACTTTATATGAATGAAGGGAAGTATGTGCAAGCTTTAAATATAATTGGTGTTGAACTCCTAGAGTCGGATACCAATTTAGCAACCGAAGTAAAGGCAGTGAGTCTAAAATCTCTAAATGAGCCCAAACGTGCGCTTGAACACTATGAAGCTCTGTATAAGCAAAAACGAACAGTTTCTCTTGCCTATGAACTAGCTGATTTAAAAATTCAAACAGGAGATATTGCGGGAGCTACCTTAAACATTACCTACGGAATAGCAAATGCTACCACAGATATGATGAAGCCCTACTATGAAACACAAACGCCCTATCAAGTATCAGCACTTGCAGGATTTATGTACTTAAAAGCGATTGCAAAATTTAGAGAGAATCCAGAAACAAATCATGATGCTGCTATTGCTATCTTAAATGAAGCCTTGGAATTAGCACCTAATTTTAACATGGCTAACCTAGCTGTTGATGCGATACGTGCCCAAAAAGAAGCTCAAAAAACAGAGTAATTCTCTCAAAAAATTAAGCATAAAAAAAGCAGCGCGTTGGCGCTGCTTTTTTTATGCTTTGTATTAAAAATTACCAAATCCGAACACGTTGGTCTTCTGGTAAATACATTTCATCACCTTCCTTAATATTGAAAGCTTCATAAAAAGCATCAATATTTTTAAGTGGTTGCGTTGCACGTTGTATTCCTGGCGAGTGCGGGTCTGTTTTTATTTGTCTTCTTAGCGCGTCTTCACGCGTTAAGGTTCTCCAAACGGTTGCCCAAGACATAAAGAAACGTTGTTCTGCCGTGAATCCATCAATATCTTCTGGTCGCCCATTGGCATCAAAAAACAATTGAAGACCATCATAAGCTCCGAGTACGCCACCAAGATCTCCTATATTTTCCCCTAAAGTGAATTTACCATTGATATATACGCTGTCCATTACTTGAATGGCGCTGTACTGTTCTGCTAACGCATTTCCACGTTTTTCAAATTCGATTAAATCTGTGTCAGTCCACCAGTTATTAACGTTTCCATCGCCATCAAATCGCGCCCCAGAATCGTCAAAAGCATGTGAAATTTCATGTCCAATAACCGCCCCAATACCGCCATAATTCACTGCTTCGTCGGCAGTATAATTATAGAACGGGGGTTGTAAAATAGCCGCGGGGAATACAATTTCATTATTCAAAGGATTGAAATATGCATTGACCGTTTGAGGAGGCATGCCCCATTCCGATTTGTCAACAGGCTGTCCAATTTCAGAAATATTTTTATTTAGACTCCACTGGGATACAGCCAACATGTTTTCTGCATAGCTATTGCCTTCTTTGATTTGCAATGCAGAATAATCTTCCCATTCGTCTGGGTAAGCAATTTTGACAGTAAATTTATCCAGTTTTTCTACGGCTTTGGCTTTGGTTTCGTCACTCATCCAATCCAATACCTGAATTCTATTTTGAAATGCTTTGATCACATTTGCAATCATTTTTTCAGCTTTTGCTTTGGCTTCCGGCGGGAATTTAGCTTCCACATACAGTTTTCCAATTGCTTCACCTACAGACCCGTTGACAGTTCCTAAAGCACGTTCTTCTGCCGCACGTTGTGTTTTGGCGCCACTAAGTGTTTTACTGTAAAACTCCCAATTTGCAGTTTCAATTTCAGGAGATAAGTAGCCTGCAGCATTGTCTAGGGTACTCCATGTCATTAAGGTTTTTATATCTTCAATTGGCGTGGTACTAAAGAAAGTATTTAAAGCTTTCATATAGGTTGGTTGCATGACTAAAACGGTGTCTAAAGTTTGAGTAATTCCCATGTCTTTAATGAATTTATTCCAATCAATTTCTGGGGTGATGGCACTCAATTCTTTGACAGATCGTGGATTGTTAAAGTTACGAATGTCACGACTTTGTACTTTGTCCAATCTTGGTTCTGCCAGTTGTGTTTCTAATGCAAGTACACGTTCTGCTGCTGCTTGTGCAGAGGCTTCATCGTAATTAATAAATCCAAACATACGTGCAACATGCGCTACATATTGTCCTCTAATTTCTTTGGTCTTTTCATCTTGGTCAAGGTAGTAATCGCGTTGCAGTCCTAAGCCACCAGGAAATACCCAAGCGGTATTCATGCTACTGTTGTTCAAATCTGCTTCAGCACCAATGCCTGCAAAAGGAGCCGAAACACCGACTGTTTTGGCGTACACAGTTTGCATGTCGGAGATATTTTGAATGCTATTGATGGCATCTAAAAGTGGAACAATAGGAGTGATGCCCGCTTTTGTTCTGGCAACAGAATCCAGCTCTGATTCAAAAACCAATAAGGCTTTTTTCTGATCTGATCCTTCTTCATAAGTTCCTAGTTCTTTAGATGTTTTTATAATATCAAGCACATCTTTTCGGGTTGATTTTCTAAGTACCCCAAAGCCACCCCATCGTGATTCATCATCTGGAATGGTATTGGTTTTCATCCAATTGCCATTGACATAATCATAAAAGTTGTCTTTAGGATTCACAGAGGTGTCCATGTTTTCCAGAATAATTCCGGGTATTTTTTCAGCTTCTGAAAACTGATTTTTTGATTCGGTTTTGCATGCATGGAAGCTCAAGAGGCCAAATGCACACACGACAGCTAGTTGTTTGAAGTTCATGTGTTTTCTTTTTTAGTGATCATTATACATAGTAGTCTCACAAATAACTAAAAATGTTACAGTTATATGCGTTAATTAACATAAGTTTAGTTTAAATATACGCGGTTCTGGTTTTTTTTAGAACTAATTCAAAATTAATTTTCGCGTGGTTAGTTGGTTGTTAGCTTCGATTTGTAAAAAATAAACCCCACTTGAATACGCTTCCATTAGCAATGGAAATGGCGTTCCAGAATTAATTTGTTTTTTAGTATATACGATTTTTCCAGTGATGTCTGTTACACGAAGATCAAAAGGAGTGCTGTTATTTAATTTGACATAAAAGACATCTTTGGATGGATTTGGATATACTGAAATTTGGTTAATTTGAAAATTATCAGCATCCAATGTGGTGCCATCTACCAATAAATCATCGATAACCACTCCTTCTAGATTTACATAACCATCTGAATGAAATACCATTCTAAAAATCATATTTGATTGCGTGCTAAAAGCTGCTAGGTCGTACGAATATTCTGTGAGATTTGTATCTGTTCCAGTCCATTGCCCGCCAACACAGTTGCTGCAACCATTTGCGCTAGAGTTATACCAGTTAGGGTCTGTACTTGTTCCAAGTACCTCCCAGTCAACTCCTTGATTTGTTGAATACTGAACATAGGCGACATCGTAGTTTGTTTCTAAGTCGAAAGCCATTTGAAATTTTAAAACGGGATTGGCTAAAGTTGTCAGGTCGTAACATTTAGATGTCAGATACCCTTTTAAGTTGTTTTCATAATTACCACTCAAGTTTGTGCCATATACGTTTGTTCCGGATGCCGCAGTGTTAAGCAGAGCTCCTGTAGGAACTCCACGTTGCCAGACATCTCCTCCTTCATTAATGACGATAAGTTCGTCACTAGAATTTTCAAATGTATTTACCACCCCAGTTTCGCCAGTTTCATTCACATAAAACGTAATTTCAGTACTGTTGTTGTGAGTAAAATAATCATTGTTAATTGTGGTGGTTACATTAAGGGAGTGGATTCCATAAGCTAACGTTATGTCAACTAAGTCCAAGACAGCGGTCGCTTGTGAAGCGATGGTGCCATTCCATGTGAGTGGTGTTTCATTAGCTCCGTCAAAGCTGTATGTAATGTCAATAGTGTTAATGCTATTTTGACCATTATTAAGCACTCTTAATTGTGGAGAGATGGCTCCGCAATTAATTTGCATACTTACTAGATTTTCAACAGCGACCAATTGAATGTCATTAGGTGCTAAAGCTTCCGCCTGCAAATCACTTCGCCAAATACCACGACCGTGAGTTCCAGCGGTAATATTATAGTCCACAGTGTTGATACTTAAATCTCTGACAGATGTATTTGGAAGGTTTGTTTCATAAAGTCCCCAATCGTTTGTGAGATCGTCGTATCTATATACCCCTAAGCTTGTTCCAAGATACAGCGCATTCGTTGGAGAGAAAGGCTGGTGTTTGATAATGTTTTTTGTGACATTAGGAAGCGTTCCTGTAATCTCTATAAAATTATCCCCTTGATCGGTAGATTTATAAACCTTTCCAGAGCCTCCGCTTGTGGTTATATAAACGATCGTATTATCGTTGTTATTAACTTCAATGGATGTAATATTATTTGTAAGATTTTGTATCAGTGAAAATGTAACTCCGTGATTTATACTTCTATGGAGTTCATGATGTATGCTACCATTCACATTGTCATAATAAGAAAAACTTACATACATAATATCCGAGTCGATAGGGTCGAGTTCTAAAACCTCAATATTCGCTTCAAAAGTATCTGAGACTTTTGTCCAATTTCCAGAACTAAAGTTGTAAACACTGCTATATCCTGCATACAATTCACTCTCTTTGTTTATTGAAAGTGGAGTAATCCAATTTCCTTCTTCACCAGAGGGAGGTCCATAGCCAGCCGTACCGCCATTTTGACCAGATGTAGTGTTTATGTTTAGACTACCGCCACGCTGCGAAAAACCATAATAAATGTTATCGTTGTTAGGGTCAATGACGCCTTCCATACCGTCTCCACCATGGTAATTACTCCATTGTTCATCACGTCCAAAACCTCCATTGTCCTGAAGTCCTCCCGCAATTTTATTAGAATTTTGTTTGGATACAGAAATTCTGTAAAATTGACTGATTGCCAGTCCGGGAGTTAAATCCGTAAATGTGTTACCTGCATCTGTGGATTCAAAAATACCACCATCAGATCCTACAAATATACCATCGTTAAAAGAACGGATAAAATGAATGTCAGCATGCGTGTATGAGTTTGTACGGCTGTACCACTCATTAAGCTTTGAAAATGAATCACCTCCATCACTCGATTTCCAAACGTTTAAACAGCCTACATAAATTTCATTTTCATTGGAGTTTGAAACAGCAATGGCTAAATCATACCACGATTGAGAGCTTTCAAAAATATTAGTAGTGTTTTCCATTTGTGTGAAAGTTGTACCACTGTCCAACGATTTGTAGATTCCTTGGTAGGTGTTATCAGTATTTGATGCCACCATATAAACCAGGTTATTATTCGCCGGAGTTATATCAATAAAAAGACGTCCTGAAGAAGTTGGCAGCCCATCTGTAATATGTGTAAAGGTTTCTCCTGCATCTGTAGATTTATAAAATTTATCATCAGTAGTTCCATAAATGATATTAGGATCACTAGGTTTTACTTTGAGGTCTCTAAAGCCACCAGATTGTTTGTTTGTCCAAGTATCTCCACCATCTGTAGATTTAAAAATCCCATCACTAGTTGCAACCCAAAGCATGTTGGCATCACTAGGGTTGATATATATTTCTGAGGTTCTGTATGGAGTGTTAGACGGATTAAGTCCTGTTTGTTGCCAATTGGCTCCTGCATCTGTTGATTTCCAAATTCCTACGCTTAAAGCGTTGTTATAGTCATCATCGCCTGTGGCAATGTAAAGAATGTCCGTATTGGTTGGGTCAATAGTGATTCCAGAAACCCCAATTTGAGGTAAGTAGTCCGTTAAAGGAATGTATGTTTGTCCTGCATCAGTGGATTTCCAAATTCCTCCTGCGGGAGATCCAACATAAATGATGTTTGAATTGTAAGGGTCAACAACAATAGTATTAACACGACCAATGTTTGCACTGTTTGTAGTTCGATTTAAAAAATCAGTGGGACCCATAGATTCCCAATTACTTTCATCAGTCCTAACTGCTGATGAACGGCGTTGTGATTTCTGAGAGTTTTTAGCTTCCCATACGTCCCACAATTCTTGAGAGGTTGGTAAAAATCCATCGGCATTCACATAGCTTTGCCAAAAGGACTCCCAACGTTTGAAGGGTTTGTATCCACTCCCTTTAGCGTCTGTGTCACGAGTTTTCCAGTAGGCATTCCCGGCATCGACAATTTCTTTAAATGTCAAAGGGTTTGCTTCAGAATGTTTTAGACCTTTCATCCAAGGGGTTCCAGAACCAACTTGCGCATTGGAAAAAAGACAGCAAAAAGTAAAGAGTAAGACAAGAATAATTCTCATGATAGCTAAATTGGTTGGTTAATATAATTTTGCCTTCTTTTTAAGAAGACGGTTTAGTGTAAAAAAATTAAATTGGTTTTATAATGCGTTGCGCTTCTTTTTCGCGCGTTTTGTTTATTTGAAACTTTAAATTGGAATGTGATTCAATCAGATCGGCTTTAGTTTGTTCGGATTCTATCAAGTCTGTATCCTCAACGCTGTAAAGTTCGTGTAGTTTACGAGCTAAGGTTTCAGTGACTTTAACACGTGCCAAAATACCATTCGTTTTTAAGGATTTGGGAACACTTTTTTTAATATCTAAAAACAATTGACTTATATCCTCAATGGGTTGTTTGAAAAAAGAAGGGTCTCCAGTTTCGAGGTTTTTTATAGCAGTATCTAAAATGGGATAGTGGTTCCATTCAGTAAATTCTTGACTAGTTGAGGTGTTTAAAATAGAGGGTTTCTGTTTTGTAGTTTCATCCGTGGATGTGGGTGATTCATTAACTTGAGGTTGGGTAGGGGACTTCACAGGCGTTTCTTTGCAACTTTGAGCCCAAAGAAACATGCACAAACTGAGTAATGAATAAAGAATTATATTTTTTTTGGAATGTAAAATAACCACGCTATTTCTGTATTAATATCTTCACAAATATCTGATAAAATAATTGAAATTCATAATGAAGGTATTAGATATAAAAAAGCCCAGTTAATGAGTGGGTTTATGAAGAGAAAGCTAAGGGCTAAAAACAGACTGTTTAATAGTGGATGGAATTGAGGGTTGTGATGGATAAGTCATCAATAGAAATTGAATTAGATTTAAAGAAAATAACTTTAGTTTTGTTAGGTAATAAATCAAAAAAGTTATCAGAAAAATGACCTTTACTCTTTGCTTGCATAAAGACATCTTTTTGTAGGACTTTGCTGCGTAGTTCAATTTTAAATCCGTCCATTGTCTTGGACAGTGTTCTAAATATTTTAGCGTGCTTAAGCTGCATATCTTTGGGTTTGACCAAATAAGTTTCCTTCGTTTCTTTTTTAAATTTCGCTATCAATACTGAAGATTTGGGGTCAAATTTTAATGTGGAGAGATCCATCTCGAAAACTTTTTGACTTGAATTAGAATCTACAGTTACATGTTTTGATTCTTCCCATAAAATTCTACCATCAAAGTCCATAAGTGTGAGTTTCAACGTATCCATTTGTGCTGTAAGGTGGTCATTAATAAGAAAAACACTCAGGTTATTTAGATCTATTTCTACAGAGATGAAAAGATTTTCAAATGCTTTTTTGGCCTTATAATGTAGGGCTTTCCAATGTCCAAAATAATCGATACTCGACCACGAAATCGCGGGCCAACAATCGTTTAGTTGCCAGAACAAAGACCCCATGCAATGGGGTCTTGAGCGCCTTTGGGCTTCTATACCTTTGACAATTCCACGGGCTTGAAGTAATTGGCTGACATAGACATAATCTTCTGGTTTTGAAGGAATTTTATAGTCACGTTGCATATAGTCTTCAATCAAACTAAATCCTTTGGCATGTTTTTGGTGGTTTTTAAAAGCATCTGAGTTAAAACTAATAGTGTCAGATTGGTTAATGAATTTAATAGTTTCCAAACTCGGGAAAGATTGAAACCCAAATTCACTCATAAATCTTGGGATATTAGATTCAAAATGTTCAAATGGATATCCATCATGCCACACCCACCAGTCATGCGCATCCCCTTGCGTTAGGTATTTTTTATTTCCACGTCCAAAGAGGGGAGAAGATTCCCAATAGGGCGTGTCTGAATAGGACTGAACAGTTGAAGGTAGAATAGAGTCAAATAGTTTTAAATAATGGGACCAAATTTCGTTTTTTTCTGCTTTGCTACGTCCTTTTTTCCAGCCCCATCGGCGCCATCCTTCGGCACTTTCATTATTACCACACCACAGAACTACTGCGGGATGATTCCGGAGTCTTTTTACATTTTGAATGGCTTCCTGTTGTACAGTTTCTAAAAATTCTGGATCGCCGGGATACATAGCACAAGCAAACATAAAATCTTGCCAAATAAGTAATCCTTTCTCATCAGCCAGTTCATAAAACAAATCATTTTCATAAATTCCTCCACCCCAAACGCGAAGCATATTCATATTCGCTCCTACTACGTCGTTTAAAAGCTGCTCATAATGTTTTTCTGTAACTTCGGATTGAAAGCTGTTTTGTGGGATATAATTAGCCCCTTTTGCATAGACAGCAATCCCATTTATTTTAAAATAAAATGCAGAGCCAATAGCATCCTTTTCCGTTGCCAATTCAACAGTTCTAAGTCCTGTTTTAGTTTCAACTTGATCTAGAAGTGTTTTCTGTTTGAAAACCAAAACTTTGATTGTATAGAGGTAAGGTTCACCCAAATTGTGTGGCCACCAACGTCTTGGGTTTTTTATTTCGACCGCTAATTTTGTGAGTCCATTTTTTGGTGTTTGATGGATGGATTTATACAATTTACCATCAATATAAATTTTATATGTTAATGGCGTTTTATGGGGTGTAGATTGTTCCAATTGAAGTTCTAAAGATGCTTTTTCATCCCCCAAATACAGTTGTTTTATATAGATGTCTTTAATTGTGTAGGAGTTCCAGGTTTTGAGTGTAATAGGTCTCCAAATACCACTGGTATTTAATTTAGGCCCCCAATCCCATCCATATTGAAATTGAGCTTTTCGAGTAAAAACACGGTTTCCTTCAGGTAAAGTATAGGGTAATTTAGAGGCTACTTTAGATTCAATCTGAGCGGGGTTTTTAAAGAAAATTTTCAAAGAATTTTTGGCTTTTATAATTCCTTTTACATCTACGACATACTCACGAAAAGCGTTGTTGGTTTTGAGAATTAAAAGGTCATTCATATATACCGAAGCGTAGGTGTCGAGTCCTTTAAAAATGAGTTCATGATGTGTTTTTTCTAATTCTTCTGGTTGGACTTCAAAATGGGTCTTATATTCCCAATCCGATTCAGAAATCCATTGCATACTTGTTTCATGATTTCCAATAAAAGGATCCTCAATTAATTTGTTTTTTAGTAAATCGGTATGAACGGTCCCAGGAATACTGGCTGAATTCCACAGGGTGTCATTTATATTTTTAAATTGCCAATGACGGTCTATAGACATGTTTACAGGTAGTTCTTGCTTGTGCTTGCAAGCAAGTAGAGAAAACGAGGCTAATAAAAACACACAGATACTTCTCATTGCATTCGTTTTAAGAGCAGTTTAATTTTATTGAGATCCGAAACTGTTTGAGGTGAATCGTAAATAGCTGAGGTTTTAGTATTTTGAAGTTGTGCTGATGCTGAGGCATGAAGTTCTTTGAAATTTGTAGCTTTAAACTGGGTTATATTATTGGAGTTTATTCCACTTCCAGGCATAATAATGATAGAATCTTTTGCTTTTTTTTGTAATTCTAGTAATAAGGGCAGTCCGTTTTCAGCTTTTAGTTCTTGACCCGAGGTCAAAACTCGGTTTATGTTGAGATTAATTAAAGTGTCTAAAGCTTCTAAAGGATCAGGCACACAGTCGAATGCTCGATGAAAAGTAAAGGGAAGTGGTTTTGACAGTTCTACAAGAGTTTTTAGTCGTTCAATATCTATTCTATGGTCTTTTAATAAAACTCCAGATACAATTCCATGGCAGCCTAAATTTTTAGCAATTTTGATATTTTCTTTCATTATTTCAATTTCATGGTCTGAATAACAAAAACTTCCACTTCGCGGTCGAATCAATACAAATGTTTCAATATCAATTTGAGTTAATACCATTTTTAATAAACCATAACTGGGGGTCAGCCCTCCTAGAGATAACTCTTGACACAATTCAATCCTATTTGCTCCTGCCAACTGCGCATTTTTAGCGGACTGAAATGAATTTGCACAAATTTCTAAGGTCATTTTCATAAAATAAAAATTTCATCAATAAACGTCCAAGCATTTTGACCTGCACCTTGCTTTCCTTCTGGAATTACTCCAAAATTATCTACAAATATCTTGATTACTTTAGCATTTAGGCCGTTAAGAGCGATGCTAGATTTTGCAAATAATGAGCCAGTCGTATGGTCGGTTGTAAACTCTAATTTCCCTTCCGTTATTTTTCCTCCTAGGCTGTCATAAAGTTCCAGAGAGACTTGTTTTGGAGTATAAATCCACTGACCGTTCGCATTATAGAATCGGGTTTCTACGGAATTTATTGGAGTGTTATTTTTTAATTCAATTGTAATGACTACATCTTTGCCCCAAAAACCTACCCATTCATTATCGCCATAACGTTTGTCACTCCCTGAAACGCCGTTGATTAGACCTTGTGCGCCGCTTCCTACATAGGTTTTGTTTGGCTGCTCACTAAAAGTAATTTCCTGACCAATGCCTTTGTGTAAATTTACAGTTTTTGTAAACAGATTCCCTAGAGGCTTGCCCAAGGCATTAAATGTTTGAGCTTTTACAGTCATGGATTTGTCAATTAAAATGGGGCCTTTAAATTGATGGTCTTTTGAAAATGTAGGAGCTAACGCGTCTGTCGAATAATAGATGTTATAGTTGTTAGATGCTTTTTGGAGTTTCATATACACATGATCGGCCTTATTAGTTACCCTGCCCTGAATGTCATAAAAATGATTTGCATACGTATAGCCCAAAGCCTCTAAATGTGTTTGAAATCGTTCAACATTCTTCGAAAAAATCTCATAATTTTTTAATTCTGAACGGGTCCATAACACTTCACTCATAGCCAAAATTCTGGGAAACAACATGTATTCAACTTGCTCTGGGGTTGACATATATTCTGTCCAGACATTGCCTTGAGCACCCAAGATGTACTTAGATTCTAATTCTGTCAATTCTTCTGGGATGGGATTGAAGGCATACACTTTTTCCAAAGGCAAGTATCCTCCTATAGCCAAAGGTTCGTCTTCGTGATCTGATTGATAATAGTCAAAATAGCAATGGGAGGTGGGTGTCATGATGACGTTGTGCCCTTGTTTTGCAGCTTCTATGGCACCATTCGTACCCCGCCAAGACATAACTGTAGCGTTTTTGGCTAAACTCCCTTCTAAAATTTCGTCCCAACCGATGATTTGTTTTCCTTTACTGTTAAGATAGTTTTCAATGCGTTGGATAAAATAGGCTTGTAAGGCATTTTCATCCTTCAATTTTTCCTCTCGCATTCGTTTTTTACAAGATGAACATAGCTTCCATTGTGTCTTTGGAGCTTCGTCTCCACCAATGTGAATATAGGGTCCAGGGAATAGCGTTACAACTTCATCCAAAACAGTTTCTAGAAAATCAAAAACGGGTTCTTTGGTACAATAAATGGTTTCAAACACGCCCCACTTTTGAGCTACTGCTACTGGTTGTTCTTGACAACTTAGATGTGGATACGCCGCTATAGCTGCTAGACTGTGACCAGGCATTTCAATTTCTGGAATAATTGTAATTTGTCTTTGTTGGGCATAAGCAACAATTTCTTTGACCTCTTCTTGAGTATAATAGCCGCCATGACGCTTTCCGTCGAAGTGTTGGGGTTGTTTGTTATAATGGCCAACAAGCGTTTGGTCTCTAAATGCAGCTACTGATTGTAATTTTGGAAACTGATTTATTTCGATTCTCCAGCCTTGATCATCCGTTAAATGCCAATGAAAAGTGTTCATTTTTAATAATGCTAAAGCATCAATATAGGATTTGATAAAGCTAATTGGGAAATAATTCCGAGAGACATCTAAGTGCATTCCACGATAAGAAAATACAGGAGCATCTTTAATTTCTATTGCAGGAATTGAAATCGTGGAGTAGGAGTTGCTTATTATTGGTTTTTTTGGGGGTAATAATTGTCTTAGTGTTTGAACTGCATAAAAGGCACCTGCTTCTGTTTTTGCTTTTATTTCGATATGCTTTGAGCTGATGTTTAGTTCATACCCTTCTTTATTTTTTATGGTGAGATCTTTGGTAAGTTGGATTGTTTTGTTTTTGTCAGTATTTGTTGAAGCAATTCCAATTTGAGTTAAATATTGTTTTAAAAACGAGGCGGTTTGTTCAAATTCTGGGCAACTTGAAACATAAACTTGATTTTCTATCTCAAAAACTCCTTGCTTTTCAACAACTGAATTTGGTTGAGGTATGATGGCAATTGATCTTGGTGGTTGGATTGTTTTTTTAGGCTCACAAGTGTATAGTAAACCCACGCATAAAGTTCCAAGTACTAGTATGATTGGCATTACATTCTTCCTCATAGATCTAATTAATTTCAATCAAAACAAAATTGTATTTTTTTATTTATGTCGTGGTAGTAAAGATAATGAAGTTGAGCTATCAATCTCACCTTTCCAATAAAATTCTGTGGGACTTAGATGTTTCGGACACGATTTTTTGTTCCAATCTTGAAACTGATTCTGAAGCGTCTAAATCTAAATAATCTCATTTTGTGTAATAGAAATTTTGCATGAGGTCTGTATCGTTTACCAATTCAAAAGAAAAAACCCTTGATTAAACTAGTTAATCAAGGGTCTTGAGTAATTAATGTGGAGCCAAAAGGAGTAAAGTCGAACTATTTTGGTGAGGATTTAGTAGAATTAGCTCGAAATTAATTTATTGTTTCTCAATAGGACTCGGATTTAAAACACTTTATTGTCACTTCTACCTGTCTCACTGCTTCCACATCATGAAGCGACTGTAAACGCCGTTATACGACGTTAAGCGGCTTCACTAGGGCTTCACCTCTTTTTATTTTAATGCAAAAAAAATAGATAAACTTAGAAGGGGAGAGGTATAGGGTTCAGTTCTTTGATCGATTACTTTAAGTTTTTACATGCATCTAGAAACGTAAATATTATTCCAGTATATTTGTAATATGATTAGAAAGGTTCTTATAAAACTATTTTTTCTTCCTTTAATTTTATTTGGTCAAAATAATCATGAATTATCTGATTATGATGTTTACAATAATTTTATGCCATCATCTACAGATAGTGTAATAGTTCATCACAATCATTACTCATATTCTTATTCTAAAAAGTTTAAACTTACTGAGTGGACTATTTACTTTTCTACAAAGGAAAGGCTTACTGGAGAACAATTTCCACGATCAAACAATTTTAAAGACGATCCAAAGCTTAAGGATGAAATTGTAAATGGTAATGCCAGTGAAGATGAGTACAGATATTCGGGTTATGATCGTGGTCATTTAGTGCCAGCACGAGATATGGCGTTTTCAAAAAAAGCATTATCAGAAAGCTTTTATTATTCAAATATGAATCCTCAACTTCCTAATTTTAATAGAAGTGTAAACAGAATGGTAGAAGCGAAAATTAGAAAATGGATTATTGAAAAAGATAGCTTAGTAATAATTACTGGTAATGTCTTTAAAGATATAAAAGACTATGGAGTCGAGGAGGCTACTTTTAGTCGTTCGCAAATACCTGTTCCAGCATACTTTTACAAAATAATTATTGATATAAATGAGAAATCTAGTTTAGCATTACTACTTCCCCATTTTGATTTAGAATATAAAAACTGGATTGAATATATCTGCCCTATTAGTAGCTTAGAAAATCTAACAGGAATAGATTTTTTTTACAAGCTTCCTGATAATTTAGAGTTAAATTTTGAAGATAAACATTCACTGGATGATTAAAAAGTTAGTTATATTGTTTTTTTTGTTATTACAAATTAATGGTTTTGCTCAAAACTTTAATGAATGGGGCGCGAAAAACTATCTTAAATCAGTATTAAAAATTGAAAAAAAAGTCGCTTTAGTCATTGGAAATACTAACTATGATGAAAAAAGTTGGAATTTAAAAAACCCTATAAATGACGGCAAATTAATGTATAAAACATTTAAAAAATTAAACTTTGAAGTAGAATTTAAAAAAGACTTAAATAGAATCCAATTTATTGATGAAATTATAAAATTCAACAATAAGTTAAATGAAAATGATTTAGGAATAATATATTACGCAGGTCATGCTCTTCAAGATCAAAATGGAAATTCATATATTTTAGCATCTGATTTTACCCACGATAGTAGAATTGAAAAAGAGGGAATAGATATAAGTAATTTAATTTCAACTTTAGAAAGATCTAAAAATAAATGCTTAATTATTTTAGATGCCTGCAGAAATGAAAATAACGATGGCTTACCTAAGCCAAACATTAAAGATCCGCTTAATGTTAAGCTAGGATATTCAACATCATATGGTAAAACAGCTTCTGATGATACAAATTTAGAAAATACTATTTACACTAAATTTTTATCAGATATGTTTTTAATTCCGGAAATAACACTTGAAACAATTTTATATAATACAGCCATGCAAGTTTTACTCAAAACTAATGAGCGACAACAACCAACTAGCTATTTTGGAATTTATTTAAATAAGATGATTATTAGTAGCTCTAATTAAGCCATTTGTATACTATGATAGCTAAATGTAAAAAAAATATTCCCAAGGATAAAAAAATATTCTAGCAAATAATTTAGAGCCACAAACTTATAATAGTTCGAGCTTTAGAAAGGAATTAGACCTAATTTTCAGTTTTATTTAGATAAAATACATCACCTGTAAGTTTAGACTCTTCTACAGGGCTTTGTGTATTCCCTGAAAGCTTCAATACTTCTGTTCGAACATTTTTAAAAACTTGCTCTATACTTACATTTTCCTCTAATAGTTTTTCAGCCAAAGCTTGAGAGTATAAACTATTGCCTCCATCTCCATCGGATGCTGTCTGTCCGTGGTCAGTTGAAAAAGCTATTAAAGACCCTGTTGGGGGTGGTATTTTAGCTAAGCCACCGCCTTTAATTGACCTTGTTTTATTCCAATTGGACTCAAAAGGATTGTCTCTGCAAGCATCTAGTACAATAAAGTTTAATTGGTTCTCTCTTGTAGATTCTAAGTACCTTAACACTCGTTGCATACTAACTCCGTTATCCTCTACATCATCTTCAAATTCAAATTCTTCATTTACTGGTAATAAGTAATTTTCATTGTTTAGTTGTATTCCGTGACCAGCATAATAAACAAAGGCTACCTCGTAATTCTTTCTCTTCCTACCAAAGTCTTTAATTGCATCTAACATTTCGTCTCTGCTAGCCAAGTTGTTATATAGTTCAACATCAAAGTCAAGTTTCTCTAGTGACTCAGCTATTAAATTGGCATCATTGACTGGATTTTTCAAAGGACCTTTTTCATATGATGAATTACCAATTACTAAGGCGAGTCTTCGCTCTTTTAATTCACCATCTTCCCACATTAAAGTGTAATCAATTTGTTTTGGAATATAGTTTTTTGAAATAGAATCAAATTTCTGTCCCTTTTCATAATAAGTTTCTAATCCGTTTTTCAAGCCATCTTTCCAATTTCTTGTAAATTCTATTTCTCCAGACTCATAATACCTGGTTTGTTTACCATCAAATAAATCATAATTCCTAAATATTAAATCTTTAATTGCACCCGACTTATAATAACTTATTTGTTTTCCTTGTCTTATATCCATGACATAATCTAGCTCAAATTCAATTTCTCCAGAGTCATAGTATGCTGTATATTTACCATTAGCTAAATTATCTTTAAAGTGCATGCTAGCACTCAAATTTCCTGATCTGTAATAAAATTTACTTGTCCTTTGTTTTAATCCATCAACATAATTAAACTCGGACTTTAGTTCACCAGTTTCATAATATTCAATAGACAAACCTTGCATCAAATTATCTTTATATTTTGATTTATTTTTCACTTTACCTGACTCATAGTAAGTTGTCTCCTCTCCTTGAGCTTTTCCTTCAAAATATTTTAATTCTGATCTAATTGCACCTGATTCGTAATAAACTTCTTTTAATTCATTAATTAAAACACCCTTTTCATAACTCAAAGATGATAATAAGTTTCCATTATTAGAAAATTCAGAATAATTACCCTCCAATAGTCCATCAAGATAACTTTTTGAAAATTTTAATTCTCCGGATTCATAAAACCCTTTGCACTCGCCATTCTCAACACCTTTGACGTAAATGATTGAAGATTTGATTTTACCAGACTTGTAAAATTCTAATTCTTCTCCCTCAACCATACCATTTACATAATTTGAAACATACCGTTTTTCACCTGAGCTGTAGAAAATCACTTCTTCCCCATCTAATTTATCATCGATATAGTTTCTGAATCCCTTATTTTTACCGGATTTGGTGTAAAACCTCTCCTCTCCCTGCGCTTTACCATCAACAATATTAAACCTAGAACGAATTTCACCAGAATCATAATAAGTATATGCTAATCCATTTTCAATACCATCTACGTAGGTACTACTTGACGAAAGAATTCCATCTTCACTATAAATTTTTTTTTCCCCTTGAGCTAGTCCATCAGTATAATTTACTTCTGAAGATAAGACACCATTTTGGTGATAAAATTTTACTTTTCCGTCTTCAAGTTTTCCATTCTTATATCTAATATTCAAAGTTATGGTTCCATCTTTTGAAAATTGTATTTCATCGCCATCTTTTAAATCATTCAAAAAATTAATTACACCTTCCGTTTCGCCTGTTTCGTAATAAATTTTCTGTTCTCCATGTCTCAAGTCATTTATAAGGTTTATAGTTGATCTAAGTTTACCCGATTTGTAAAAATCTTTTTGTACACCCTCTCTTAAATTATTAATATAATTAACAATAAATTTGATTTCTCCAGACTCATAGTAAGCTTCACATTTACCATTAAGAAAATTATTTTTAACACTATATTTTGTTTTTAGGGCTCCTGAGCCGTAAAAAAAACTCAAATCTCCTTCTGCTACACCTGATACATAATTTTGGATATAATCTATTTCTCCGGAATCATTATATACAATCTCTTTACCATTAATTAGACCATTAACATATTCCGTGACATATTTAGGCTTACCGGATTCATAATATCCTCTTTCTTCACCAATTTTTACATTATCAAAAAGAACCATTGTAAATTCCTTGTTGCCATTTTTATAAAATTTTGTTAACTGACCATTGTTTATTATCGAATCAGTACCAGCACTATTTAATCCAATGAATGAGGCATAAAATGAACTTTGTATTTCACCGGACATGTGATAATCAATAATAATCCCATCAGGGACATTATTTTTCTTAAAATTAATAATCCTGTAATAATGAGCAGAATTTTCATCAGTGACTGGTCTCCAGTCTTTGTCAAAAAATATTTTAACTTTTTCTTGTAATGGGTAATTACCTGAAGCAAAATCAATTACTTTAAACTGATTTTTATCCTGAGAAAAAAGAGAAATTGAGATAAAGAAAAGTAGAAATGTAAAAATGTTATTCATTCAATAATCTTTTATTAATTAAATATAAGAATTTTTTCCAAAAATAAATGACTTAATATCACGAACAATTAACTTATTACCAAATTAAGACTATAAGGTTTGTTAAAAGAAATATAAGCCCTGAAACAACCATCACTTTTTTATTAGATTTAATTCTTAAAAACTTTAATTTTTTATTGGCTTGGGTAATCATCATTATTATGTTAAACACAATAAGAACAATCACCAAGTTGTTAATAATATCTGCTTTCATTAAAACTTGAACATTTGGCAAAGATTGTTCTACAAAATATTTATTTCCTAAGGCTCCAAATATTGATGCTACAGCAATATTTGTTCTTGAGTCTAATTCCCTTTTTGGGACTAAAAAAATTAACCACGATATTATAAAGGATATAAAACCCCCAAAAAATAATTTAATATAAAGCCATGATCCTCCACGTGACAATTCTAAAATGTAAGTTATTTTTTCAAACACAATCTTACGTTGTGTGTTTGGTGCGACAAGAATTTTTTCTGCACCCTCAACAAAACTTTTTTTATAAGACATCTTGTTAAGCATGTAACCATCAGATAGAAATTCGTTATTTTCATTAAAACTATTTAGCTTCTTTGGAGAGTTATTTATTCTAACTACAGAAGTGTCTACTTGAGTAATAAATGAAAAATTCAGTTTTTGTGTGTCAAATGGGAAATTCCGTAAGTTCCATTTATGATTTATTAATGCTTCAATTACTTGAGAATAGGAAAATTTACCATCTTCATTATTAATTTGTACATCTCCTTTATTAGGATTTCTTTCTAAATTAAACCCAGAAAATATAAGGAGGTTGTCAACTATAGGGTTTAGGGGGATAATCTCTCCATGATTACTGGTGTATATTGCAGGGTATTTAGAATCAATATTAAACCAAAAATAGGATTCAAAAAATGTATTTTCAATATTAATATTTTTAATTTCTTCAATGTTTAGCGTTATATCAAACTCAACTGGCCATTGTAAAGAATCTTTTTTTGTTAGTAAATCCCCAGGATAATGAATTCCATCTCTTTTGAATTTATTAAAATCAAGGTTTTGAGAAAAACAAGCAACACTATTGATTAAACAAAGTGTAATAATAATTAAAGGTAATAATTTGAATAATCGCATACTTTGATTAGTAATTAGTTTTAATTTGGTTAAACTACTCAATTTTTATATATTTAAAAAATGAGAGCACTTCTATTTTTTTTATTGATTTATATAAATTGTTTTTCTCAAGTTTCAGAGTCAGAGTCAGAACCAGAAAAATTAACAACTGAAATTTATAATAATTTAGTTTCTAACATTTCAAGTAATTCCATAACAGCCCCCACATTAGAAATAACGCTAACAGAAACAAACCCAGCTAAAGTTTCAAATGGCAGCATCTATATTGAGAAAAAATTAATAGACCTATTTTATGATAGTGAGGATTTTGAAGCTCTAATGGCATATGTTATTTCACATGAATTAGCACACCATTATCTAAATCATGGCTGGACAAAGCAAACTGGTTTTGCTTTTAAAAATGATAATAAGAATATATCTATAAGTGATAAAATGGTATTAATAAAAGAGATGCATGAAGAAGAAGCCGATCTTTGGGGTGGATTTTTCTCACAAGTTTCAGGGTATAACTCGCTAGCACATGCCAAGGAGGCTATTAATAAAATATATAAAGCGTATAAGTTACCAAATGAAATTGAAGGATACCCTAGTCTGGAACGACGCATAGGCATAATTGAATCTAATATTACAAAAGCGAATAAGCTTGCTAAATTGTTTGAAATTGGAAACACCTCATTATTATTTAACTTATATGGATTAGCTGAGGCTTGTTTTACTGAAATTCTAAGAAATAATGTCAATAGTCCTGAGATATATAACAACCTTGGTATTGCATATTTTTTAAAAGCAGTCAATAGTGATAAGAAATTAAGTAGAATAAATTTCCCCATATTCATTGACGACAATAGTTCTATTAAGGTAAAATCTAGAAATATTAGCTCTGATATTGATCCAATTGGATTACTTAAACAAGCTTTAGATAAATTCAGAAAAGCTTTAGTACTTAATGAGTCATATAGTTCAACAAATCTAAATATAGCTGTTTCGGAGATGTTAATAGAACACTCAACTGGTACGCTCAAAAAATCATACTTAAAAAAGTTAAAGAAAAACAACCCTGTGAATCAAATTAAGTTTCCTAAACTAGATGAGTTGTATTCAAATTTGCAGTCTAAATCGTCTAAACATAAAATTAAAAGATCTAATGCTAGACTCACGAAATTTAGTAACGATATAATTGAATTTTTTAAGTTTTCGGGAGGTTTTGAAAGAAAAGATAATCCAGTTATATTCAATGGGTACCTATCCAATTTAACTATTAAAGAAAAGTTTTATTCAGACTTTACAATTAATGATATACAGGACTCTGATAACAGAAAAAGAGCAGTTTTTTTTGAAGTATACAATGAGGTTTACATCAATAAAATAACATTATTTTTAGAGCAAAATGATTTTATTTTTGATAGAGTTATCAAAATAGGGAAATATCAATATAAAGTTGATTATCTAAATAAAATTGCCCTTAAGTTTGATAATGAAAGCTTGCTTTCAGTTATAAATTTTGACGATCTTTAATTTTTTCTAGCCGACTTAGATGTTTTAAGTTCTAATTTTGGAATCATTAAATTGAAATACTCTTCTTTTTTCGCTTGTTCCTTTGAAACCTCAGTTGCAAATCCATATTCGTCTTTCATTTCAATTAAATTACCAAAATAGTCATATGTTGGAAAGTATATGTCGTTTTCATAAATCATTATAAAATCTCCATTTGGCTTATTGTCTCGAAATTTTCCAATAAAAATTTCACCGTCCTTTTTAAGGATTCCTTTTCCGTTAAACATATCATTAGAAACTTCACCTTCATAGATGTCTCCGTTTCCAAATACTTTCCTAACAAAAGGACCTTCTTTAATTTGCTCGTTTTTGAATGGAAATAAATTTTCTGCAATTGAAAAGGTATATGCTTTATATGAGTAGTAGTAGAAATCTTTGTATTTCATCCAAACATAACCATTATCTCCAAAATCATCACCCCAACTATTTACAACTCTGAAAGCCCCTCCATATTTAATATCATCGTATCCTACAATGCACATTGCATGACCGTCGTTAGAATCTGTTGTTTCGGACTTAGTATCCCACCATAATCCTGTGCTACTGATCTTATCAAAAGAACTTGGCAATCTCAATCCAATAACAACTGGCTTGTTATTTTTTATTAAGTATTTTACTTCATTTATGGTATTAATGCCATCCTCTACATTTATTTCATGAGCATTACTTATGGCAAAGGGTCTAGAGTAAGACTTAACGTTTTTTAAATCGCTAAGTGTCCAATCTTTATTACAAGAAACATATAAGGGGTCCATAAATATTTTTTTGGCGCCATTAATCATAAGTTTCTCTAAGGCTTCATCTATATATAAGCCATCATTGCAGTGAGTTTTTGTATTCATTAAAGAATAAATGAACATAGGGTCAAAAGAGAAAGCAAGTTTTTCTTGGTTGTCTGTAATATTTAGTTCAACGTTGTACATGGTTGACAAAGCATAATAAACTACTGAATAGCCTACACAAGCTCCCGAATCTCCTTGATCTAAAACAGTAGGAACGTATTTTTCAAGCGAATATGAACTTGGAAGTGAAGTTGAAAACCCAAATTCATCAATTGTGAAAGTTTCAAGTGTTTGAAGTCTGTCTTTTGGAGCTAATTTAAGTCCTTGACAATATGAACTCAAAACAAATGTAAACACGAATATCAGCGAAAAGTAATTTTTCATATTTTTCAGTAAGTTTTAAAGCTAATTTAAGAAAATAATTTAACTTCTTTATTCAGATCGAGGAATTTCATACCCTTATAAATATCTCAAGCTTAGATTTTGTATGTTTTTGGTAAAAGCCGATTTAATTATGATTAAATGATTCTAGAAAATGATATTTTCAGAAAATAAAATTAAAACTTCAATTAACGATGCAATTAGAGCAATTAAAAAATTTCAAAAAAGTAAAGGGGATTTAAGATGGAATACTGCAATTTACATAAAGGGTTCCAGCTTTAACGAAAAGTACTTATTTGATGGTTGGGATGATGAAATAATCAATGAGACTATAGAAGAAAACCCTGAGTGGTACAAATAACAAAGATTGTTTACTTTTCTCTTTCATATTTATAAAATTAATAAAAACCACTACTTATTTAATTAATACATAAAATATTATCAAACACTATGAAACCATATACAGAAGAGCAAGTAAGATTTATATTAGATAATTATATCAAAAACGAAGATCGTTGTGTTAGAGAAACTGGACATTCTCAAGGCAGTATCAAGTTAATGTTACAAAACATAGCAGCAACTTATGGCCTTGTAAATTTTGGAACCGGTAACCCTATGTACACTCGAATAGCAGATGAATACAGAGAGAATAATCCAGTATTTGGTGAAACAATGTCAAAAAGATCATTTTGTATGAGATTTGGTGTAATTAACTAATAAAAAATTTATTAATGCGCTTAAAACATTGTTAGAATATATTCATTCATAAAATTATTACCAAAAACAACAATTTTTTCCAAAAATAATTTCGGAGCCAAAGGGAGTGAAGTCGAACTATTTTGGGGAGGATTTGAATGAATTAAATCAAATTTAATTCTTATTTCTTCCAAGTACCTCCGTATTTATATGCACTGTTGTTGGTTTTGACTTTAAGCAAGCAGTCTTCACACACAAACACCCATTCCTTAGGGTTTTTATATTGCACCCTATACATGGTAGAAAAATCTATTTTGCAGACGTTACAGAGCTTTATACGTTGTTTCATCGTTTAAAAATCTTCTTCAGGATCTCCTGGCTCAAATACAATGTTATTTTTTTGGCCTGGTAGTGGTTTATAATGTTGGAATAAAACACCCATACCATAAGGAATATCTCCAGGGAATGCAGCACACCCTCCTGATAATGGTCTAAGATGTTTACATTTATTACAAATAAAGTGTTCTTCTACTGGACTGCTCATTCGGATTTAGTTATTGTATGTGTCTTTTAATTATTCTAATATTTTATCCTTTTCAACTAAATGTAATAAGTCCTTTTTTTGGTCATTATTTCCAAGGTTGATTTTCCACCTTGATTCCATAAAAGACAGTAATTTTAATCCTCTTTCTTGAATCTCATTTGGGCCCCAATTTGTTTCAAAAGAGACTTCTTGTTCTGAGTAAGATCCATTTGCATATCCACTTCTTACTACATTACCATTTTGGTCTTTTTTTGTTTTCTTTTTGTCATTAAAACAATCATTCTGTAAACTAGAATTAATACTTGAAGAAAGTGGAAGTAAATTTCCAAGAGAGCCATTATAGTATTTTTTCATACTTTGGTTGACATCAACAAACATTGCTTCCCAACAATCTGCTGTTGCTGTTTGTGGATATATATGCTCTATTGAAACTTTATCTTTACTACTTTTTATAAAGTAATTCCAAGATATTTTTGGTTGATTTCTTTGCTTCATTAGTTCTTCTTCATATTCAAAAAGGAAGTATCTCAAACCATTCCATCCATAAAATCCAGAACCACCTGATTTAAATTTTCTATATACATAATCTTTAAAGTAAGAATATTTATAATTACCGTTCTCTTCTTTTGTCCAATCAAGATCTTCTTTTAACAGATTTAGAACATCATTTACTGATTTTTTTCCATAGTATAATTCGCGGGTAATATTATAATATGAACTATTCCTATAATTTGACATAGCCCGAGACATCCTAAATGCAATAAAAATAAAACGTTCAATATTAGTTAACAAAATTACCCTATCCTCTGATGATATAGATCTAGAACAAAACGAACTCATTATTAATGGTCTAAAATAACCAATACCAATTCTATTAAGTTTATCTAGCCATATAGATTCATGTTCAGTTAGGTCATTGTTGTCTTCAGGGTTAAATGAGTTATACCAGTGTTTAGCAGCTGTTTTTAAACTTAAAACATAGTTGTTAATCTCCTGTATTTGTAGTTTTGATTTCAGAACTATATTTGTTTCTTCCTCAACTGATGATTCGTCATCATCCTCAATTTCAAAATCTTTTCGTTCATGAATTTCGGCAAGTGATTCGCTTTTTACTTTAATTTTTTCTAGCACTTTTTTTGGTGAAAAATGTTCGTCGAGTAAAAATCTTATGTAATCGTTACCTTTCTTTCGTGAGTATTTAAAATACATAACCCAATGTGCTCTTAAAAATTCATCATCGTTTAACGGCTGTAACTTATTCCTGCCTAATTGATAATAAATTTCACGCCATGCTTGATTGATGTTTTTTCTAATAGCATTACGATCATTTTCTTTTACCTCTTTTTCTGTGTATAAACTTGTAAGATAAATTAGTCTATTTTTTAACAATTCTAAGTCTGATAACTTCTTCCCTCTGTTATTCATTGTCTCAAATGCTACAAATACATCGAAATCATCACCAATTTCATACAAATTAAACATAAATTTCTGTGTCAGCTTTATGTATAATTCCTCTAAGACATCTTCTCCAGAATCTATTAAAATTGACTTTATGTTTTCACGAAAAAAGTTTTTAGCATTTTCCAGGTTAAGAGTGTAGAATGTTTCATCAACTTTACCTGCATTTGGTTCATTATATATCTTATGTCTCAGAAAATCAAACGACGGATTATCTACTTCATACCCAAACTTATAAGTTTTGATTGCATTCAAGGGAGGTTGAGATACAACTATAAACTTTTCCTTAATCTCTTTTAAATGATATGAACCTAAATAGATCTCATCATCTTTTAATTTTTCATTTTTAGGTAATTCAATAATAGCTTCAACTAGGCATTGTAGAAATATAGATGTTGTAGTTAATCTTTGCTGACCATCAACAATTGAATAGGGAATGTATCTTCTTTTTTCAATTAACCATTTTTCATCATTCCAGTTTTGCCATTTATCTTCAGGAACACATTTGATAGAGAGAACACCAGTATAATGAAGTCTATTTCCATCAAGACTTATTAAATCATCCCAAAAATCAATGAGCTGTTTTTTACCCCATGCATAACCTCTCTGATAGTCCGGTATTCTGAATATTTTTTTATTATAAACATCTTCTAGTGATAATAGTTCATTCATATTTCGCTACCCTTTAATAATATTTTTTTAATATTCCCAATCATTATAAATTATATTTCCATTAATAATTATTCACTTTTATTTACAAACTTTCATTTTGTATGATTTTTGTTCAGCTCCATTTCCCTCTGCCTGAGAAGCGCATTCAGCTCAACCTTTTCGTTAAATTGCTTGGTTCTTTTTATTTGGCTCTTAAGTTTATTTATTTCCTTCTCTAATTTCTCAATTTGGGATTCCTTTTCAACTAATTCATTTAAACTTAAATCAACATCCTCTTTTTTTCCTGAAAGTTGAATACAGAAATCCTTAATTACTGAGTCTAAAGTACCTTTTAAGTTCAATTGATACTTTATTAAGTCTTTATTTAACCATTCTGATTTGAAAGTCCAGTCGATGACAGTATTATTTTCATTAGTGGGATGAAGATGTTTCTGAGCTATAGAAATTTTAACTTGGTCTTCAAAATTCAACACGAAAATTATGTGATAAGGGATTGACTTATCTATAATTTCAAGGAGTTTTTCAATATTATCTTTTTGGCGCAGAGCCACCTCAAAAATTTGAATTTCGCTGATTTCTTTACCTTCTAAGTTTATAGTTTCTACAGATAATTTATTTGTCCATCTAATTCTTTCAATAATATCAACAAACAGTTT
>Ga0209713_10000081_pt1 | contig 55683 bp, 51 predicted proteins | sample ArcOceMetagenome_3_FD_187444 | JGI IMG/M metagenome (GOLD analysis project Ga0209713, IMG submission 187444) | Marine eukaryotic phytoplankton communities from Arctic Ocean - Arctic Ocean- Svalbard ARC20M Metagenome (SPAdes) (version 2) | ecosystem: Environmental > Aquatic > Marine > Oceanic...
TCTAAAATACTCGGATGAGCACGGCCCGTGCGGATCCGTTTAAAAGCTTCACTCAGGGCCGTTACACTCTTGTCCATGCGACTATCAGCATCTTGCTGGATATCATTAATCATTTCATTCTCCGCCTTTTGGCATTGTCACATTGACCAAGGTGCCTTCATGACCACCCACCACTAAATTGACCAAGGCCCCTGGTTTATTCATATTAAATACCCGCACGGGCATCTCTTGATCACGGCATAAACACATAGCCGTGAGGTCCATGATACCTAATTGCTTTTCGATTGCTTCATCAAAGGTAATGTAGTCATACTTGACCGCATGGGAATTGATAACAGGATCCGAATCATAAACCCCATCTACTTTTGTGGCTTTGAGGACCACGTCTGCTTCAATTTCTATACCACGTAATGAAGCTGCTGAATCCGTAGTAAAAAAGGGGTTACCAGTGCCTGCAGAAAAAATAACCACATTGCCCTGTGACAAATACAACATGGCATTGCGGCGGTCATAATGGTCTACCACCCCACTCATTGGGATTGCAGACATGACCCGAGTAGTAATATTAGAGCGCTCTAAGGCATCACGCATGGCTAAAGCGTTCATGACGGTCGCCAGCATGCCCATGTGGTCGCCCGTTACACGATCCATTCCTGCTTCACTCAGGGCAGCGCCACGAAATAAATTACCACCTCCAATGACCAAGCCCACCTGCACCCCAATGCCTACTAACTGGCCAATCTCGAGGGCCATCCGATCTAAAACCTTGGGATCAATACCAAAGTTTTCGCTGCCCATCAGTGCTTCTCCACTAAGTTTAAGCAAAATTCGCTTATACCGAGGCTGTCGCTTATCAGAAACTGGCATTTATATTCTCCAAAATATTAGTCTACACAAACCCCATTCCAGGTCCCAAAGCATCGCGCTTTTAAAACCCTAGAATAGTGACGTATTAGCAGCCCAAGGGCAAGTTAGCCTTGAACTTATATCAAAAAAAAACGCCACCATAATGGACTCATCCACTATGGCGACGCTTTATACAAGCAAAAGATCTTAACCCTTTAGCTGCTGTGCCACTTCTGCTGCAAAATCAACTTCTTCCACTTCAATGCCTTCACCAACTTCTAAACGATTAAAGGCAGTCACAGATGCGGATACAGCGTTTAATAAATCACTGATTTTTTCATCTGGGTTTTTGACAAAGGGCTGCTCAGTGAGGCTATTTTCAGCCAAAAACTTATTAATGCGACCCATCATCATCTTATCAACGATAGCGTCTGGCTTGCCTGCCATGTCTGGCTGGGCCTTGATAATTTCTTTTTCTTTGTCCACTTCTTCAACCGTCATGTCTTCACGACTAATCACTCGCGGATTAGTGGCTGTCACATGCATAGCAATATTTTTAGCCAACTCACTTTCTCCAGCAGTCAAGGCGATCAGAGTGGCCACTTTATTATTACTGTGCACATAGGCAGCAACATTAGCCGCTTCAAGCATGACAATGCGACGGGGAGTAATGTTTTCACCAATTTTTTGCACTAATGCCTCACGCGCATCAGATAATTCACCCTGCATTAATACGGCCATATCATCTTGCTTAGCAGCAAACGCTGCATCAGTCACCTGAGTTACAAAGGCTAAGAAGCCTTCATCACGGGCAGCAAAGTCAGTTTCTGAGTTCACTTCAACTAACACACCAAAAGAGTTATCAGCTGCAACCTTTGCACAAACAACACCTTCAGCCGCAGTCCGACCTGCTTTCTTAGCAGCTTTCATACCACTGGATTTGCGCAAGTCTTCAATCGCCTGCTCAATGTTACCGTCAGCAGCAGCAAGTGCCTTTTTACAATCCATCATGCCCAAGCTTGTGCGCTCACGCAGTTCTTTAACCATAGATGCAGAGATTGCAGCCATTAGAAAATCCTCAAATTAGGTTCTCAACGCCCAACTGGACGTCGTTAAAAAAAAGGGAGCCAAGCTCCCTTTTACGTATTCACCATGCTAAACCCAAGGTTTAGACTTACTCGGCAGGTGCAGACACTTCTTCTTCGGCAACTTCTACGAACTCGCCAGCGACTGAGGTGCCGTCGTCTTTGCCCGATGCACATGCATCAGCCATCGCAGAAACGTAAATTTCTATGGCGCGCAAAGCATCGTCGTTGGCAGGGATTACATAATCGATGCCATCAGGGTTGCTATTTGTATCAACAATCCCAATGACAGGAATGCCCAGTTTGTTAGCTTCGTTAATGGCAATACGCTCATGCTCTACATCAACAACAAATAAAGCGTCTGGAAGACCGCCCATATCCTTAATGCCGCCGATTGCACGTTCAAGCTTTTCCATTTCACGTTGACGCATCAACGCTTCTTTTTTCGTTAATTGCTCAGAGGTACCATCGTTGAACTGAGTTTCTAAGGTCCGAAAGCGGTTAATTGACTGACGGATAGTCTTATAGTTTGTCAACATGCCACCTAACCAACGGTGGTTCACGTAAGGCATACCAACACGGCTAGCGTGTTCTTTGATCAGCTTACCTGCCGCACGCTTGGTGCCAACGAATAATACCTTGTTCTTGTTGGAAGCCATGTTCTCAACGATAGCGAGGGCTTCGTTCAAGGCTGGCAAAGTTTGATCAAGGTTGATGATATGTATCTTATTACGAGCACCAAAAATATACTGACCCATTTTTGGGTTCCAGTAGCGGGTCTGGTGGCCGAAGTGGGCGCCGGCTTTGAGCAGGTCGCGCATACTTACTTTAGTCATTTTAATTTCCTTTGTATGGGTTAGGCCTCCATAAACCCCCGTTCTACTTAAACTTTTTGTAAAAGAAAAATAGAAACCACGATTCGATCAGAAGTCTTAAAGCAGACCCCCAACACCCAGAACCATGTGCCGGTTTATGTGTGACGTTATAGTTAAGCTCCAAACTCATAGGCCTTTTTTTCAAAAGACGCCGGATAGAATTTAGGCGCGCAATTAAACCATAACTAGCCGATGATCTCAAGCTGCAACAGTAAGTCGTTAGCGCGTGTTGCATAATAATTGCGCTTTTGAAGACTATTAACTCTTTAACAGCCCATCAATTTTTAATTATCAAATTACCCTTTAGCGCATAACCTGAGTTGCGCTTATTCTGTAGCGTAAGCTCATCGCGATCAAAGCCTACCAATTTGCGTCGCAAACGGCTCATAAAAGCTTCTAGAGTATTCTGCCGAGCATGATCTAAATCAATACCCATCACTTCCATAATTTCGTAATACTCTGCCCCAGCTGGACTTCTCAAAGCTAAAAATGACAGCACTCTGGCTTCATTAGCCGTTAAAAGTACATGTTCATCTTTTTGGGCAAGCTTATGGGTTTGCATATTCAGGCTTAACTGTGCAGATGCCAACTGCGCCAATGATTCATTAGTACCAAAGATGCCCGACAGGCAGGCCAGCAAAGCCTCAGGTTTAAAAGGCTTGGGTAAATACACCATCGCCCCCGATTCATAACCCAACATTAGATCCTCATTTCTACTCAAAACACTCATCATAATCACTCGCAGACCGGGCAACGTTCGCAAATAACGCTTTGCGATGCTATACCCTGTCTCGCCGGGCAATTGCACATCCAGCAACAAAAGATCGGGCGCTTCACTATTTCCCTGCTCATCCATGTCTTGTGGATCCGCAAACCAAGTGACTCGATAACCTTCGTCTTGCAAACGAGACATAATGGCTTTTCCAAGGTCAGGATCGTCTTCACAAATATAGATTAACGGGGTGGTCATCACTTGAGCCTCACTATTGCCGAAAATACACCCTCAATACACTCTAACGAGAGGGCATATTTATTAGCCCCACAGAGATTTTTTACAATCCATAAACCGAGACCTGTGCCACGGATACCCTTCGAATTTGGGCCCCGAAAGTATTTATCAGTTAATTCATCAATATTGGACTGAGGTAATTCGTCAGTCTCATTTTCAATAATCACGCATAATCCATTAGTGTTATCTGACCCAACTAATTTTACTTTTATACTCGAATTGTTGGCATACTTTCTGGCATTAGTTAGCAGGTCGTGCACAATAACTTCTAAAGCTAATTTATTACCCACAAAGTCAATACAACCACTAGAAGTGAGATCTAGCAATCGCTCATCAGCATGCAGTAATGCTGAAGCACGCCATTGATCCTGAATTAATTCAGTAAGAAAAACCTTTTCAGAGCTGACAAAATCAGTGCCAACCCTTCCCATAAGCTCGACTTTGTCGACCACATGTTGAATGTGAGTTAATTGAGCATCCATTTTGTTTCGCAAATCAGAGCCCCCTACGGTAAATCTCAGCGTGGTTAGGGGTGTTTTTATTTCATGGGACAGCATAGAAAGAAAAGCCGACTGCTCCACCAAATCACGTGCAAGTTTTTCATTCGTTAAGTGAACGATCGCTGCCTTCTTGGCCATATTTTGCTGACGACGTTGCAAGATTAATGTGCGCATCCAAAGCACCTGACCCATCATAATGATGGTCACCAATGAATAAAAATAAATACCATTAGTTTGAAGACCAGGGCCAAAACCTAAACGAGACACAGCGGCCAAAACTACAAGCGACATAAAAAATGTATAGGGGTTTTGGATTTTTTTAAAAATTAAACCTTGCAGGTGATCTTTTGGCCTGTACCAAGGCACCAACACAATCAAAATAACACCACAAATAGCGGTCAGCCCAGCGGCAATAATTAAGGACAGCCTTTGATCAACAAAAAAGTATAATGCAAGATTGATAAAGCTTAATAGCACAACCGCCAAGCAGAACCCCGAAAGCCAAGGGATGGTCTTCATATTGCGCAGCAATATCCAATGAAAACCAGCGCCTGTAATAACCACAATAATGACAACCGCGCCTAATAATCGACCGTTAAGAGGGTTGAGGTGGGGCCAAATACTGGGAATAAAATGACTCACACTCAGCAACAGCAAAAACCATACGAGCTGGTGTGCTGCAAATGCCAAAAACAGAACTTGCTTAAACCACACTCCTGCAACCAAAGCTAAACCCGCTGCTAATAAAATTACAGTCAGCACAGCGCCCTTGAGAGCTAAACCCCATGTATGCTGACTGGCAACCTGCTCAGTAGAAGGGTAGCTTAAACGCACATTTAGATTTTGAATCGCTTTAGCATTTAATTGCGCAGTCGCTGCCGCATTAGGCACGTCAAAAATCAATCGATCAATGTCATAATGATGATCAAGGGTTTTTGCAGCGACACCACCCCCTTTTATTTGCTGATTAATAAGCTGTCCATTTTTATCAAAAAACTCGACAGCAACGCGTTCTAAATAGACAGGGCTCACGCTAATGTGCGGCACATCAATTGAGGCTTGAAACGAAAGTTTAAAAGTGACACTTTGTTTAGTAGAACCCGCTGCAACTCGATGCCCAGGCTGCCAAAGTAGAGCGTCGTCAAGTACCTTGATACCTGCATCATGCAGCACCCAAGAAGCTTTAATGCCGCGCGTATCCGTGGTCTTTTTTTGCGTCAGTTGTTGTGCAGCAACAATTAAGGACAGCAACATAAAAATGACTAAAAGCGGCTTTATTTTTGTGTAGTAACGATTAAATTCCACTCTCCAACCTCTCCAACCTCTTCAACCTATATCACTCTGTTAACCCTGCACTAATGCGCATTTACTAACCTACTCAGCTACTTATAATAAGCCATATTAAAAAAGGTCGCATTCACTAACGCTAAAAAACTCCTTACTAGTTATTATTCAGGTAACGAGTTTGCTTGATTGACAGATAAAAATATGGGGTCTAAGCGACGGGTTTGGCCAAGCACCAATCTATTTGGGCACCATAGCGATGTGCTTGTGAGTTGAAACAGTGGGTTAATGTTTAAATAGCTATTTATGGCTCTATCAAGAAGCCATTTCGAAGGGCTGGGCATATCGGATCATGGCATCTTTTGAAGATAACGAAGCTGATTTTTGTTCCACTATGGTTGCTAAAGTTGTCTCGTCGTTGATGCCAAAAAACATAAACCTAAGACTAGTTATAATATTTCGTCCATCCATGTGCCTGCGCATATGGTGTATTTCTGCATTGGCCTTGACGATAAACCCATCGACAGTGAGCTCAATGTGCCTGATGGCTTTACCCACTTGTATATCATTAAAATTAGCTTGTGGAATAAATACCGAGGCTCCATCACTCGATAAATAGGCAACTTCAACATTTTGCCCCTTAATGGTCATATTAATTTTTCTGTCCAGCTTCGCTGGCAAGCGAACCTCGTCATAATGCGATTTAACACACAAATTTTCAGGAAGCTTGGCACTAAAACGCCAGCCTAAATCACTATTATTAACGGCTGTGACCTCAATATCAAAATAGTGGATGAGCCCCTCATCCACGAATTCAATACGAAGCTGATCCGCAGCCTCAACCTCAAATTTGAAACCTTGATTGCGCATGGCCTCTAGCACTAAGGTCACATTTTCACTGTTTGCTTTGGTGGTCGCTTGAGGCCTGTACCTCACCTCACAAACCTGAAAGTCTGCTACAGCTTGATCAGAGGGATCGCCAAAACTGATATAAAATACTGTTTTGCCCTGTTTAGCAGACAAAAAAAACTTATACAGCTCCTGAAAATCATTAATTTTAACCTTGTCTTTCAAAATACATCCTTTTATTCTTCAGAAAGAATAGTCAACTTAACTACTTCTCAATACTCTCAATTTTCTGCAAAAGCTCATCACAAGAAAATTTTTAATCACGTTCGATAAACATGAGCATGAGTGGGAATAACTAAACAATAACAAGAGCCCATTAAGTTTTCTTACAACACGCGTCAGAAATAGGCTTAATTTAAGTATTAATCAGCTCAAATCGCTGATTTTAGAGCAATCTCAACAACTCTTTTGCAATACTTCTTCACCAATCAGGCTATAAAAGTATGTTTTGATCCATAGGTTTCAAAATATTAATAATTTGATTCCTTATATCCGCGTTACCTAATTAGCTATTTCAGTGGCGATCACTAAAAACTAGGGTTTAACCCACTGCAAGATTCTCATGCCTCAGGAAAAAAACACCACATGATTAAAATAACTTCTCATGCATCAGAAGTTAGCTTAGTGATGCATTTGCCTGTGGTATATACTTTTTATTGGTCTTTTAAATCGGCCTTTTCGTTTTCAAATCATAGGTGACATATTATAGAAAGAATTGTTGATACAAATATATCGAACTTGGGTATGTCTGGTATAATTTCGAGTGTGAGCTCTGGATAGAGTTGATTCAAAATAGATAGAGTATCGTTAAAGTGAGAATTCCATGAACATATTAATCAAAGACGCAGCAGCAATTGATAAGATGCGTATAGCTGGCCGCTTGGCCGCTGAAGTGTTGGAAATGATTCACCCGCATGTGCAAGTGGGAGTGACGACCAACCAGCTTGATCAAATTTGTCATGATTACATTGTGAATGTTCAAAAAGCGATTCCTGCGCCATTAAATTATCACGGATTCCCAAAATCCATTTGCACCTCCGTTAACCAAGTAGTGTGTCATGGCATTCCCAATGACAAAGCCCTCAAGCAAGGTGATCTGGTTAACATTGATATTACCGTCATTAAAGATGGTTATCATGGCGATACTAGCCGCATGTTTGCTGTTGGCAATATTGCGCCTCATGCTGAACGTTTAGTGACTATTACTCAAGAATGCATGTACAAGGGCATCGCTCTAGTCAAACCTGGCGCACACTTGGGTGACATTGGCCATGTCATTCAAGTGCATGCTGAAGCGAACCATTATTCCATTGTGCAAGAATACTGTGGCCATGGCATTGGCGTAGGTTTTCATGAAGATCCTCAGGTACTGCATTACGGCAAGCCCAATACTGGAGTTGAACTCAAAGAGGGAATGATTTTCACTATTGAACCCATGCTTAATGCAGGTAAGCGTCATGTCAAACTAAATAAACATGACGGCTGGACCGTGACGACTATGGACAAGCGTTTATCTGCTCAGTTTGAACATACGATCCTAGTCACCGCTGATGGTTACGAAAATCTTACGATTCGTAAAGAAGAAATGGTCTAAGCATGGTTTTGGTTAGCAAGGAGCTACAACACCAACTCATCGATCATGATCATCTGCAGCAGCAGCTTGCTGCGCTCCCTTCAGTGCAAGTATTAAAAGCCGCTTTGCAGGCGGGTCAAAGCCAGCTGGATGACATTTTTCAAGAGCATAAAGAGAACCGCATTAACGAGTTGGTCCATGCTCGAGCTTGGCTTGTGGATCAAATTTTGCGCATGGCTTGGCAGCAATATTCTTGGCCCGAGGAAGCGGCATTAGTTGCTGTGGGTGGCTATGGTCGCCGTGAACTGCATCCTCAGTCTGATGTGGATTTACTCATTCTTTTAGGCAACGGTCTTAACGCCTCAAGTTGGCATAGATGTACGCAAGAATTTATTACTTTTATCTGGGATTTGGGTCTGCAAATTGGCTCCAGCGTACGTACCCTCGAAGATTGTTGTGAACAAGCTAAAAATGACATTACCATCGCCACCAGCCTCATTGAGTCCCATACCATTATTGGTAAGGCTGATTTGAGAGAGCAGGCATTTGATTGGGTTATTTCTGAACAAGCTTGGGGAAATGAAGCCTTTTACAAAGCCCGCATTGAAAGCCAACAGGAGCGACATAGACGCACCAATGACACAGAGTACAACCTAGAGCCCAACATCAAAAATTCGCCCGGTGGGTTGCGTGACATTCAAACTATTGGATGGATTGGCAAACGTCACTTTGGGCTGAGCAATATGGCACAGCTTGCTGGACACAACTACCTTAACAAGTCAGAACTAGACACCCTCAGAAAAAGCACTGACTACCTTTGGACCATTCGTTACGCACTGCACCTAATTGCAAAACGTCCAGAGGAACGATTACTGTTTGACCACCAGCGCAAACTGGCAACCTTTTTTGGCTATGAGGATAATGAAGAAGAGCTCGCCGTCGAACAATTTATGCATCGTTATTATCGCACAGCCATGCACTTAGCCGAACTTAACCAAACGCTTTTGCAACTTTTTGATCAGGGCATTCTCCATGCTCATGAAGCCGATTTAGTGGTGTCGATAAATCGCCGCTTCGAACTCCGCAATGGTCGCTTACAAGCCTGCTACCCTAGCCTTTTTTTGCGCCAACCTTTTGCTATGATGGAAGCCTTTGTCATTCTGGCACAACATCCTCAATGCCAAGCTATTGGGGCAGAGTGTAAACGTCTGATACAGACCTATCGTCATTTAATCGATGACAAGTATCGCCGAGATATTCGGGTTAATAGTCTATTCATGGAATTGCTTCGCTCACCTCAACGCATGTCTCACACTTTATTAGAGATGCAGCGTCAAGGGGTGCTGGGAGATTACCTACCTGCTTTTAATAGGATCGTGGGGCGTATGCAACACGACATGTATCATATTTACACCGTTGATGCTCATTGCATGAAGGTTGTGAAAAAAATGCGTGAGCTATTATTACCAAAAGAACGAGAACGTTTTCCTGTAGCGAGTCGTTTAGTGCATCAACTACCCAAGATTGAGCTCCTTTATATTGCTGGATTTTTTCATGATATCGGTAAAGGCAGTGGCCGAGATCATTCTGTTGTCGGGGCTGAAGAAGTTCGGCATTTTTGCAAACAGCATCAATTAGGTAAGTGGGATACAGAATTGGTTAGCTGGTTAGTTCGCCACCACTTACTCATGTCTATGACCGCCCAAAAACGTGACATTAGCAACCCCGATATTATCCATGAATTTGCCACTAAAATGGGTGACCAGTTACACCTAGATTACCTTTATGTCCTCACAGTGAGTGATATCAACGCGACCAACCCAGCCCTCTGGAACAATTGGCGCGCATCCTTATTAAGGCAACTTTATACCGCAACTAACCGCGTGCTGCGCTTAGGCCTAGATGTTCCTGTAAATCACCAGGGGCTCATTGAACAGAGCCAAACTGATGCTCGCAAGCTGTTGCAAGCCCAGCGATTTAACCCCGCCTCAGTCATGCGTTTATGGAAAAATTTAGGCGACGATTATTTTATCCGCGAAAATGCTAAAACCATTGCCTGGCATACAAGGACCATACTCAACCATCAAATTGAAGGGCCTTTAGTTGCCATTAGTGAAACCTCCTTTAGTGCCTTTGAGGGTGGCACCCAAATCTTTGTTTACACTCAAGATAAAGCTAATCTATTTGCAGTGCTGTGCGCCATTCTTGGTCAGCTTAACCTAGACATCCAAGATGCACGCATTATTACCACTGAAGATGGTCACAGCATGGACACCTTTATCGTGTTGGATAGCCATGGCAATACCATTAATGAAACTCCCACCCTATTAGCGCAACTGCAAGAACGCCTCACCCAAGCCTTACTCTACCCCAATGACTTCGCCTATATCGTGCAACAACGCCAACCTAGGGCTCACAAGTTGTTCAATCAACCATCGAGCGTGAGCTTGACCAACCCTGAGGGTCGTAGCTGGACACGTTTAGAATTGTTTAGTGCTGATAGACCCGGTCTCCTAGCCCAAGTGGGCTTAGTATTTATGCGCTTGGGCATTAGCCTTCAAAAAGCAAAAATTCAATCCATTGGCGGCCGCGTTGAAGACGTGTTTTTTATTACACTCAATAATGGCCACCGCATTAGTGATGAAGGTCTTCTTGCTAAGCTTGAAAACGATATTTGTAGTTCTTTAGATAAATAACACTTTTAGTTTGAGCGCTGTTAAGAAACTAAGAGTAGGATTAATGCATAACATTCACAAGACCACCACGGCCGCAATTCGCTTGGGGATTTAGACCCAACGAGATGGGTACAGCGGCTCGTGCAAAAGCGCTGGCTTTAGAAGCTTAAAAGGAGCCAATCATATTAAACGCATTGGTCACTTGATCATTAGTCTCATCCTCTTTACAGAACAGCAGAACGTCTAGCACCACAGACCCTAAGAGATCTTCTAGGGACATTAAAGCTCCACTTTCGAGCTCTGTTTGTATCAAGTCTTTGGCCAACCAAGCAATACCCATGCTACCTAAAACCATTTCTTTGAGACTCGCAGAGAATGCAGACTCACACACCAGTTCAACACGGTAGTCGCGAAAAATGGGGGGCAAGCACATATGCGCTAGAGATTCTGCAAGAAATCCACCTTTGGGATACATTAAAATGGGCAGCCTCATACCTGCTTTGATGGGCCCCATTTTAATGGCTAACTCTTTAGAGACCACAGGCAGCAAGTAATCATTGCCCAGTTTGATTTTAACAATCGAAGCCTGAGTGAAATTGATCGGTTGGCTACTATTCTGGTAACACAGTAACAAATCACCTTCCTTAAGGAATAAGTTTTGGCAATCATTATTGTTGGCAGGCATGACGCGAAAGCTCGTTTTGGGTGAAAGTGTATTAATGTTGCGAATAATTTGTGGAATACGAGATACCGACAGGGTATGTTGGGCGATAAAGGTAATTTTGTTTTGGTTTTCATGGGCTTTGTTACGTAAGGCATAAAAACGATTAACCAAGTCGCGCACGTCTGCCTCCATTGCAAGTCCTATGGGGCGGATATTGACTGGTTTTGTTGCCCTATTAACCAGCTCAACCCCCAGCCACTCCTCTAGCTGCTTTACTCTGCGTGAATAGGCCGGCTGAGTAACATGTCGCCGCTCGGCTGCACGGGTGATTGACTTTTCTTCGAGTAGTGCTAATAAGTCTTCGAGCCATTTGAGTTCCATAGGTGATCTTACTGCCCCTAACATTCAATTTTGTAACTTTATACTAAAGAAATAGCATTATTATTGCAAAATAATTTATGTAAACATGCATTAAATTAATTATGGAATACCTCATGCATACTTCTAACTTTTCCCGCTTACATTTTGCTCACCTGCCAACTCCCCTAGAACCTATGCAAAATATTTCAAAGGCTTTAGGTGGTCCTAATCTATGGATCAAGCGGGACGATTGCACCGGTTTATCTTCAGGCGGCAATAAAACCCGCAAACTAGAATTCATCATGGCCGACGCTGTTGATCAAAAAGCAGACTCCATTATCACCCAAGGTGCTACCCAATCCAATCATGCGCGGCAAACTTGTGCCATTGCTGGCAAACTGGGCATGCGATGTCATATTTTACTGGAAAGCAGAACTGGTTTTGAAGACGATGCTTACAATCATAATGGCAATGTCATGCTCAATCAGTTGCATGGTGCCACCATTTCAACACGTCCCGCTGGTACCGACATGAACGCCGCAATGGAAGAACTTGCACAAAAGCTGAGAGACGATGGTAAGCACCCCTATATTATTCCTGGTGGAGGTTCCAATGAAATTGGTGCCCTTGGATATGTCAATGCAGCCATAGAACTGACGACACAAGCCAATGATCGATCGCTAAAAATTGATCACTTAGTCCATGCTACGGGTAGTTCAGGCACCCAGGCGGGCTTAGTGTTAGGCATGGCAGGCATAAACAGCGGTATTCCTGTGTATGGTGTAGGGGTCCGCGCACCAAAGGCAAAACAAGAAGACATGGTTTATGACTTAGCCCAACGTACGGCTGTTTATATGGGTCTGAATCCGTCAGTGGTGGCTCGAGAACAGGTTGTAGCCAATAGTGATTACGTAGGCGAGGGTTACGGCCAGCCCACGAAATCCATGGTCGAAGCTGTCAAAATGTTGGCTCAATATGAGGGCATCTTATTAGACCCTGTCTATTCAGGTAAGGGTTTTGCTGGCCTCATTGATTTAATTCGCAAAGGCCACTTTAAAAAAGGTGAAAATGTAGTGTTTTTGCATACTGGAGGTAGTGTTTCCCTGTCGGGATACCCTGATACTTTTGATTTACCTGGCTATATTTAAATCTATAAGCCAAATATTGGGTTAATCATTCGCACAAACTAAGGTGAATGAGGGTCTCATTTAGAATGAGTCTGGTTTATAAAACGGGTCATTGGGTTGTTAGAGCAACAATGGTGCAGCTAAACAAAAACTCAATGGTTCTGCACCAAAGATGACCTAAACGATTTATTTTTATGAGCATATTTAAACACAACCCATTGTTTTATATATTATTTTATTAATTGGCATAATAATCGCTAAGCAAGGTTACTTAATTTTAAATGCCTAAGAATTTGGATCAGGCGTTACCGTTGGAGCGAGCACTATGATTTTTAGTGTTGGTAAAATAAAAATGATCACAGCTACTAAACCTAGCACAAGTGATTAAAATACATACTTGGAGAAATCAATGAAAAAAATATTTGTTAACAGTTTATGCGCTCTTAGTTTGACACTAGGCAGCGGTGCCAGTGTAGCCAGTGAAAGTGTCAATATTGGCGCCCCTTCTTGGACTGGTGCACAAGCTATTGCAGCCCTATTGCAAGCGGTCGTTGTCGAGCGCATTGGTGGTGAGGCAAATTTAGTACCTGGAAATAATGCCACCATTTTTCAGGGCATGGACCAAGGTAAGGGAGACATTGATGTGCATCCCGACGTTTGGTTGCCCAACCAGCAAAGTTTTACCAAAAAATATGTTGATGGTGCTGGCACCGTTCAATTAAGCACAAACTTCTATGAAGGTAATCAAGGCTTTTGTGTTCCAGAGCAATTTGGTAAGGCTAATAACATTACCGACATTGCTGACCTTGGACGACCCGATGTTGCAATGAAGATGGACAGCGACGGCAATGGCAAAGGCGAAATGTGGATTGGTGCACCTGGCTGGGCTTCAGCTAATGTAAACGAAGTAAAAGTGAGGGATTATGACTTACTTCCATTTATTGAACCTATTCGTGCTGAAGAAAGTGTGAAGACCGCTCGGGTCAAGGATGCAATTGCTAAGAATGAAGGTTATGCTTTCTATTGCTATAAGCCACACGCTATTTGGTTTATGTTTGACGTGGCGATGCTCACAGAGCCTACCTATGATCCGGCAAATTATAAAATGGTGCAGCCTTCTGACTCACCAGATTGGTATAAAGAATCAAAAGTTGCGACAAAAGATGCCCTTAAAAATGTTCAGATCGCTTGGTCTAAATCTTTACAAGGACGCTCACCTGCTATTGTAGAGTTCTTTGAACGCTTCTCCTTAACCGCAGATGATGTCAGTGGCTTTGCCTATGAAATTTCAGGCAAAGGGCGCGATGCATCTGAGGTTGCTAGTGAATGGATTGCTAATAACCCAGAGCGTGTGGATGCTTGGTTAGGAATGTAATAGTTAGGGATAAGTACCTTTGCGGGTATGGGTCTATGACCGATACCCGCTTTATTTTTATAATTTGCTTTTATCAAGCCGCTAACAGGTCTCTTGTATGCCGTCCCAGCCTATTGAATCACCCGATGATATTGTTATAGAAATTTCCAATGTATGGAAAATTTTTGGCGACCAAGCAGACCAAGCTTTAAAAGCTATCAGGGAAGAAGGCCTCACCAAGTCACAGGTACACGAGACTTACAACGCCGTAGTGGGTGTCGCTGACGTTAGCCTAAGTGTTAAGAGAGGTGAAATTTTTTGTGTCATGGGGTTGTCTGGTAGCGGTAAATCTACCCTTGTGCGTCACCTCAACCGGTTACTTGAGCCAACTGATGGGAAGATCCTCATCGATGGTACCGACGTCATGGCACTTAATCCTCAAGAGTTGCAGAAATTCCGTAACTTAAAAATAGGAATGGTTTTTCAGAATTTTGCATTGTTACCCCATCGGTCCGTGCTGGACAATGTAGCAATGCCCCTAGAAATTCGTTCAATGAACAAAAATGAACGAACCAGATTGGCCTCAAAAATGCTCAAGACAGTGGAACTGGATGCATGGGGAAATAAGTTTGCACATGAGCTATCTGGCGGTATGCAGCAGCGCGTTGGTCTTGCTAGAGCGTTGGCTGCTGATCCAGAGGTGCTGTTGATGGACGAGCCTTTTAGTGCCTTAGATCCTTTAATTCGACGCCAATTGCAGGACGAGTTTATCAAGTTGTCCGCAGTGATGAAAAAGACCACATTATTCATCACTCACGATCTTGATGAAGCCGTGCGTATAGGTGATCGTATTGCCATTATGCGTGATGGCAGAATCATTCAGATTGGCACCGCTGAAGATATCGTCATGAATCCAGCTGACGATTATGTGGCCGATTTTGTGGCAGGTATATCCAGACTAAAAATTGTTCGTGCCCATGCAGTAATGCAACCCATGGCCGACTATGAGACTAGGCATGGCAAACCATCGAACGACGCTCCACGAGTCCAAGAAAGTGAGACATTGAGTCACTTAATTCAACTTTCTATTAAGGTAGATCTGCCCATTGTGGTGCAGGAAAAAGGAATTGATGTTGGTGTTGTTACCCGTCGCGATATATTACAGGTGATTGTAGAGGGTGCAGAAACATCATGAATAACTTAACCACCGAAACCATGGATAATAATAGGCCTAGCCAGAACGACGATTCAACAATTGTGCGTAAACAACAGGTCGCTGAATTTGTCAGAACCAATGCAGACTATTATGATCAACAGTTCACCCGTATTGGTAATGACTCCCGCTTTGTCTGGACCTGCAATATGTGGGCCGGCATCATTGGCCCTATCTGGTTTGCGGCCCGTGGCATGTGGAATTGGGGACTTATATTTTTAATTGTTGAGACCTTTGCCCTAGTGCAGATTGTACGTGGCCTTTTTGGTGATCTTGCGACCGAGGCATGGGGCAGGATTGCTAGCATAGAAGGCACCCTTGAATTAAGACGCCAGCAGCTCACATCTGCCATCGAAAATAATACCGATAAGATCGATGTCTACCGGCGTACAGTTGAGTCCCTAGAGAATGCTATTGGTGGGATTCGCTTAGAGGCAGAGCAACTTGAAGGTAATGGATTGGTGATCACTCTTGGCGGCATTGCCACCTTAATTGGGATCAAAATCGTACAAACAGTGACGGCTAATACCTTATTTGAAAAGCGTTTCTCAGATTGGCTGCTTGATGCGAATATCGTCTCGGGTATGCCCACTAAACATATATTTTTAGCCACTGGCTTCATGCTGCTCATCATAGGAGCCACAGTCACTCACTACAGTTTTCCTGGTCTATATCCTTGGCTTATCGAATTTCCCACAGAGCATGGCATCAGATTGGCAAGTATTGATTGGGTAGAGAATTTATTCGCTTTCGCAGTCATTAATGGCGAAGCCTTTTTTGACTCTATTACCTATGGCATTCGGCTTATGCTGGAAGGCTTAGAAATGATCTTTGTACAAACTCCTTGGATGGTGATTGCAAGTTTCATCATCCTCCTAACTTGGCTTTCTGCGGGTTTGCGCCCTGCTGTCTATTCAGGTGCTTTTTTACTCTATATTGGGCTCTTGGGCTTTTGGGAAAAGTCTATGACCACATTGGCTTTACTCGGAACAGCCGCATGTTTATCGATTTTAATTGGTATTCCCCTGGGCTTGTACTGTGCCCGCAGAGTCAAGTTTTATGCATTTATTCGGCCCATTATGGATTTCATGCAAACCATGCCAGCATTTGTATTTATGATCCCAGTGATCGCTTTTTTTGGCACGGGCAAAGCCGCAGCTGTGGTTACAACAATGATCTTCGGTGGCACACCCGTTGTCCGTTTGACGGTACTTGGCTTAAGGGGTGTGCCTGAGCATGTACGTGAGGCGGCGATTTCATTTGGTGCCAGTAAATGGTACTTGCTCACCCGTGTGGACCTACCTCTAGCGAGCCCCTCTATTCGTGCAGGCGTCAATCAAACCATCATGCTAAGTTTGGCAATGGTGGTAGTTGCGTCCTTGATTGGCGCTAAAGGCCTGGGAGAAGATGTGCTCGAGGCCCTTCAGTATGCCAATGTCGGCCAAGGTATTCTGGCTGGCTTTGCTATCCTTTTTTGTGCCATGATGCTCGATAGAATAGTTCAAGGTGAAAGAAAATAACCCATGCTGATGGTGGGTGTTAGCCTACAGATTTGAGAATGAAAGATTAATGAAGAAAAATTTGGTTTTAGTCCATGGTTATTTGGGTGGCAGCGCACAGTGGGCACAACAGGTCACCTTGTTATCTCAGCACTTTAATCTTGTCACCCTAGACTTGCCTGGATTTGGACTCAACCAAACCATGGAATCGCCCCAATCTATTAAGGGCTATGCTGAGTATGTATTTGGCCAACTTGATCATTTAGGGATAGAGTACTTCCATTTGTTAGGACACTCCATGGGCGGCATGATTGTGCAAGAAATGGTGGCCATAGCGCCCTCTAGAATTGATCATTTAATTTTATATGGGACTGGCCCAATAGGTATGCTGCCCAATCGGTTTGAAACTATTCAAGAGTCTAAGCGACGGGTCACTGCTGATGGTGCAAAAGCCACAGGGTGTCGTATCGCAGCCACTTGGTTTATTAAAGGCGAGCAGGCAACACAATATAATGTGTGTGCAGAACTTGCAGAAAAAGCCTCACTGCAGGCATCTTTGGCAGGGCTTAATGCCATGGAGCCTTGGTCAGGTGAGTCATATCTGACGCAAATTAAGTCACCCACGTTAGTTATTTGGGGTGATGGTGACCGGACCTACCAGTGGAGTCAGCCAGAGCAATTATGGCGTAATATTGTCGCCGCACAGTTAGCTGTAATGCCCGGTTGTGCCCATGCAGCTCACCTAGAAAAACCGCACTTGTTTAATCAATTACTCATGGACTTTTTCCAACTTTAGGCCAACCCCAAAATTTAATCATAATCATGATTAATGAACTTGGAGCCTAACCATGTTTTGGCGCTTAAAGCTTTGTCCTCACTTAGTTCAAGAAAACGGAAGTTAAATGAAGGTAAATGAAGGTAAATCAGATCAAGTCACGCAGATATAAATCAGTTGATTAACATTATTTTAGCGCCCCTAAATAGCTAATCAAAGCAGGTTTCTGGTATTATTTAGGCGGCGCTTCTTTGGGCCATCTACAGCTCTTCCCATCCGCGTCTCAACTTTTGTTTGGAAACCCCTGTGACTCATATACAAATGCACGGCATCAGTAATTGCGACAGCATTAAAAAAGCCAAACAATGGCTCAAGGCTGCAGGCATTGAATTTAGTTTTAGGGATTACAAGAAACACCCCCCAAGTGTTCTCGAACTTCAGACTTGGTCGCTTCAAGTAGGTTGGGAACTCCTGCTTAATAAACGCGGTACCACCTGGCGCAAACTATCTGCAGCGCAGCAGGAAGCTGTGAGCGAGTCTAATATTTGCGAACTTTTGGCCCAAAACCCTAGCATGATTAAACGGCCCTTGCTGACCCTGCAACCGGCCTCAGAAAACCGAGACGAATTAGCTTTGCAAGTCTTTTGTGGTTTTAAACCTGAGCAATATGCCATCATTTTTAAACGATAGTTTTTAACGGCAACTTTTATTCTATAATATCGAACGATTTAGTTTGTACACAACATTTATTGGAGATTCCCATGAGCCATTTCAGTTTTGCCTTTGGCATTGGTAGCCAATCTAGTCAGGGAGAATGGCTAGAAGTTTTCTATCCACAGCCTATTTTAAATCCTAGTGTTGAATTAGTGACCGTGCTCACTGATGTTCTAGGTAGTCAAATAGCGACGGGGAACCACGCCTTATTAATCGGTGCAAAACAGGCTAGCGCGCTGGCAAAGGCATGCACTGATGCTGGAGAATTAGATCAAGCTAAGTGGTTAACCCAGGCAGCTAATGCGGGCCAACCGATGGTCATTTCATTGTTAGAAACAGACTCTGGCCCACAAACCACCCCTGAGGTCTATCTTAAACTTCAACTGCTCTCTGCAGGCCTTAAGCAGCCTAATTCTATGGATCTAAGTGGTATTTTTGGGCTCTTGCCTAATGTAGCTTGGACTAATGAAGGTGCTATTGCTATTGAAGATTTAACTCAACGCCAGATGGACGCACGTTTACGGGGTGAATTACTGCACGTTAACGCCGTTGATAAATTTCCCCGCATGACTGACTACGCCGTGCCCAAAGGGATTCGCATTGGTGACGCCTCTCGGGTGCGTTTAGGAGCACACGTGGCTGAAGGTACCACAGTAATGCATGAAGGCTTTATTAACTTTAATGCAGGCACCCTGGGCCACGGTATGATTGAGGGACGTATTTCAGCAGGTGTAACCGTAGGTCATAACAGTGACTTAGGCGGTGGCTGCTCTACTATGGGAACTCTATCTGGAGGAGGCAAAATCGTTAATTCGGTCGGTCAAGATAGTCTTATCGGCGCTAATGCGGGTATGGGTATTCCCATTGGTGATCGCTGCATTATCGAAGCAGGCCTTTACATTACTGGTGGTTCAAAAGTAGCCTTATTAGACGCACGTAATGAGTTAGTAGCCACTGTTAAAGCGGCAACGCTAGCTGGCAAACCTGACCTTTTATTCCGCCGCAATTCTCTCAATGGTCGCATTGAAGTCAAGCCTAATGGTACGGCAGTGGAACTCAATTCTGATCTACACAGTAACAACTAAAGTGACTCAAATTATGTCTCAGTCCCCTACCATTGCTTTGACCCAAGATCTGATGGGCCGTGCCTCAGTAACGCCCGAGGATAAGGGTTGTCAAGAATTGATGATTGCTCGCCTTGAAGCTATAGGTTTTAATATTGAGCGCATGCGCTTTGGCGCAGTAGATAATTTTTGGGCCCGCCGTGGCACAGAAAAGCCAGTCTTGGCCTTTGCTGGGCATACGGACGTAGTGCCCAGTGGCCCATTAGACCAATGGCATACCCCTCCATTTCAGCCGACGCTGAAGGATGGCTTTTTATACGGTCGAGGGGCGGCTGATATGAAAGGTAGTTTAGCCTCCTGGGTGATTGCTCTGGAGCAATTTATTGCCGCTCATCCAGATCACCAAGGCAGTTTGGCCTTGCTAATAACCAGTGATGAAGAAGGCCCCTTTGTTGATGGTACCACCCGAGTGATCGACACTTTAGAAGCACGCGATGAAAAAATAGACTGGTGTATTGTCGGCGAGCCTTCGTCCACCGCTTCTTTGGGTGACGTTATTAAGAATGGCCGGCGGGGTTCTTTGACAGCGTCTATTACTGCCAAAGGCATACAAGGCCACGTGGCCTACCCTCACTTAGTGGACAATCCTATCCATAAAATTGCACCCGCATTGGCTGAGCTCGCAGCAACCAAGTGGGATGATGGTAATGCATTTTTTCCGCCCACCAGCTTTCAGATTGCTAATATTAATGGAGGTACGGGTGCGTCTAATGTGGTGCCTGGCCATGTAGAAGTCATGTGTAATTTTCGTTATTCCACAGAACTTACTGCAACTGACCTGACGACTAAACTTGAAGCTATTTTGCATCAACATGGTGTGACTTACGATATTTTATGGACTTATAACGGCCTGCCCTTCCTAACGAAATCGGGTGCTTTGGTGGACGCTTGCCGCCATGCTATTAAAGCCATCACCGGCACTGAAACCCAATTGTCCACTGCAGGTGGCACCTCTGATGGCCGGTTTATTGCCCCAACAGGAGCCCAGGTGGTTGAACTTGGGCCTTGCAACGACACGATCCATAAACTCAATGAATGTGTCAAGGTGGCAGATTTAGAACAGCTTACGCAAGTCTACTTTGAGATTCTGACGCGCCTCATGGTGAAAGGTTCATGAGTAATATGCCATCTGATATTGAAATTTACATTAAGTCAGTTGGTCCAGAGGCGATCCAAACTTGGTTACAAACCTGTACGTCTAGCCTTGAAATTAAGGATTTTACTCCTAAGCGTCAATCTTACTGGGCGACTTTTAGAGACCAACCCCAAGCATTCGAAATTCTGGTGCTCAACAAGGTTAATGCTAACTTTAGTAGTATTTGGTTTAACACCAAATTCACTCCCTGGGCCGATGACAAAGACTGTGCCCAACAAGCCTTCCAGCACTTTCAGTCGACTGTGCGTTGTGTTATTTCTGGTTGGCAGGAGGGTGATGCCCCAGATCAATGGTTAAATATTGACACCGACGGTGAAAACACTATTGACTGGTTTTAGCCTATAGGTGACTGGCTGATAATGCTTTGCCCATGGCCGTACCAAACACTCATGCGATGGCCCTGCTAGTTGTTCAAGCACAGAGGCAGATAAACTTTGGATCTTGAACGAATGGCACCTAATGCTCTGCAATTTCTGGAGTAAAATCCACAATTAAATGCTCTTCAATCGTCCCGAATGACGAGCAGGTGATATTTAGTTTTACAAAGACTATGGATGGCTATGGTCTTAATCACCTCAATAGAGAAAGAGTCAATAAAGGTTTTGTATATTACGGCGTTTTATGCAAAAGTCAGAGTTTAGTCTGTGGATCTTAATTATGCTTAGCCCTCAACAACTTCAAGAATTCGACCAACAAGGTTACCTTGTTATTCCTGATTTTATATCGCCAATCCAGCGTCAGGGCCTAATGCAACGAGCCGAAGAACTTATTGAAGCGTTTGAACCACCCCCAGTCCGCTCCATTTTTAAAACGGATGAACAAGAACGAACCAGTGATGATTACTTTTTAGCATCTGGCAGTAACGTTAGCTTTTTCTTTGAAGAGAAGGCCATAGACAGTGAAGGCCATTTTACCGTGCCTAAACAAAAATCTATTAATAAAATAGGCCATGCCCAACACCGACTAGATCCGGTATATAAAGGCATTGTAAACGAGCTGGATTTTACTTCTTTGGGTCGTGATCTTGGTATAGAAAAGCCTGAGGCAGTGCAATCTATGCACATTTTTAAGCAACCTAGTATTGGTGGTGAAGTAGGCCTGCACCAGGATTCAACCTTTCTCTATACTGAGCCTAAAAGTTGTATTGGATTTTGGCTCGCCTTAGAAGATGCGACAGCCAGCAATGGTTGTTTACAGGCCCTTAAGGGTGGTCACAAAATTACGCTAAAACAACGTTTTAAGTTATCAGAAAATGGAGGCACAGAATTTGAAATATTAGACGATGAACCGTGGCCTTTAACACCGTTGGAATTACTAGAAGTTCCCGCAGGCACCCTCATTATTTTACACGGGCAACTGCCCCATTATAGTGCAGCCAACACCTCAGAAAAGTCACGCCAAGCTTTTACCCTGCATTTAGTAGATGCCGTTTGTAATTATCCCACCAATAATTGGCTACAGCCCATGACAGCCCTATAAAGTCACTACCCGCAGGGCCAAACCTAGCAATATGACTCCACTGATCTTGTCGATGATAGCCGATTTAGACTGCAACTTTTCAAGTACTGTGGAGTGCGACAAGGCCAGTGCCACAATAATATACCAACCAGCATCAATGATCGCAGCGGTACCTGTCATCACTAATTTGTCCGCTAAAACTAATTCGGCAGAAACAAACTGAGAGAACAACGCTATAAAGAAAAAGGCTAATTTTGGGTTTAATAAAGACACCATTAATCCGTCTCTAGCTGCTTCGCCAAGGGGTGCAATCAAAGGTTCTATATGCATCGGACCCGCACCATTTGAGCGCAAAGCCTTAATGCCCATCCACATCAAATAGGCGGCTCCCGCATAGGTCAATAACTGATACACCAAGGGCCATTCAACCACTAACAGGGCTAGTCCCCAAACGGTAAGCAACGCCCATAAGGCAACTCCTGCTGCGTGACTCACTGCTGTCGCTATGCCATGGGCACGGCCGTTACTAATAGTATGCCTCAACACAACGGCTAAGCTGGGTCCGGGAGACATTGCCCCTAAGCAGCAAATTGCAACCAGGGAAAACCATATCGTAAGTGTCATTTTTTCCTCTGCCGTTTGCAGTATCAAATGTTGAGGTAATGCCATACGTAGCATTCGTCTAGGGCGGTTTGGCGATGCTAGCAGGCTTAATACAAGTCGAGAATTATAGCGTAAATACCTAATTTAGTGAATTTCAGAGCAAGCTAAAGGTCAGTTTATGGTTGATGCAAAAATAGTCAAAACAAAATGACTAAAATAGACTCAATAACCACAACAAATTCCAACTTACATACCGGGGTCATAATAGTCATCGAATTCATCAAGAATTCTGATTGAGTGACTTTGACTCTATTGAATAAACTTTACCTTTTCACAATTTTTTTTGCAGCCAAACTAACAAATCTTGAATAACCTGCTGCTTATTCAACTCATTAAGCATCTCATGTCGACCATTGGGATATAAGCAACAGTCGACCTGTTTAGAGCCCGCCCGTTGTAGGGCTTTTTGCAAAGCAATCACTCCTCTACCTTGTTTTCCAACAGGGTCTTTATCACCTGAAAAAAGGTATATAGGTAAATTATTATTAATTTGAGACATAGACTCTGGCTCAGATAATTCAGCCAGACCGAGCAGAAAGTCATACCAAAACTGATTACTAATACCATGACCCGCTAGGGGGTCTGCGATGTAAGCATCCACTGCCGCTGAGTCTGAACTGATCCAATCTTTCGGTGTGCGAAGGGGCTTAAAGTTGTTATTAAAACTGCCAAAAGATAACTGGTCTAATAGCCAGCTTTGATCAAATGGACCTCGATGCCACCTTTCAAATGAGGCGATTACAGAGCCTATTCTAAATAACCAAGGTGGACTATAGTTAGACCCTGAAAGCACTAAACCCTGCAGTTGATTAGCTAATTTTTTGGCATATCTTTGGGCCACTCTAGTGGCCAAAAAAGACCCCATGCTGTGTCCTAAGATGGTTAACGGTTGGCTCCATTGTTGTTGCAAATGAGTAATGATCTCTGCCTGATCCACCACCACTTTATTCCAACCATTTTGGTTGGCTAGGTGGCCTAAGGTATTAGCAGCCTTGCCAGTAAGCCCATGGCCTCGGTGATCGCCAGCACTGACATTGAAACCCTCACTATTGAGGACTTTAGCTAAACCATCATAACGCCCCCCATGCTCACTCATGCCATGCATAATATGCACCCAGCCTATGGCATTTTTAGTGGGCCACAGGTGCACATGCAGCGTGACCCCATCCTCCAAGGAATCAAGTTGTATGATGTGATATTTGGTGTTTGACATTAAAGAAACCTAATAACGAACTAACAATAATTCCCTATTAGAAAGCATGTCTGATTAAGGTGCAAATAAGCGTTCATTAGCTCACATTAAAATTGAACGCAAATAATTCACGACTCCAGCAACCTGCGCGGGTGAGTTCTAGGGCTAAAAGCTCATCTCCATAGCCTAGTTGAGCCAACACCTGGGCGTCTAACTCATCCGTAAGGGAAATTTTCGTTGCAGCTAATCGCTGCTTAAAGTCGTCACTCTTAAAGGTAAACTGCTGAGCTTCTTGGTCGTAACAACAGGCGAGGTGTTTACATGGCCGCAAAACTTGGAGCTCATCTTCTTGGGCGGCACCACATACAGGGCAACATAATCCTGCCACCGATGCAGCTTGGTAAACTGAGGCGCAGGATACGCGGCGTGTTATTAGAACATTAGATAAGTTCACAAGGCTGGCTTCCATGAATTAATTTCGACAATGTGACTATAATACAAGCCTTTCACGGCTTTCTGGGTGAATATTTTGACCTGAACATGAATCAAAATAATACAGCCTACTGAATTGCACAAAAAGCATTGTGGCGTCATAATAACGCTAGTTTTAAAGATTAATGGAATAATTAAGGAAAAGTGAAGATGAAAAAATTAAGTCTAGTGGCAACAGTAGCTGCCACGGCAGTTTTGTTTTCCATACCTATCACAAGTATGGCGGCAGGTAATCAAGCCACTGCTGGTTTGACTAAAAATAGTGGAAAAGTCTACGTCAATAGTACCCTTTATTCCCTCAGTGGAACAAAAGCGAAAATTAGCGCAGACATCGCTATAAGTGAAAAATTAGGCTTCATGCTGAGTTCCAGTAGTGCCTCGCCCAGTAGCGCTGATAACTCCATTAGCTTCATGGATCTTGGCGTGCGTTATCGGTTGGGGGAAAATACATCCACCTATTTTAGTGGCAACAGAGCAAAGGTAGGGACTAATAGCGAAACTTTAATGATGCTGGGTGCAATGCACCACATCAGTGTAGGCGAGTCCTCTAGCTTAGCACTCAAACTAGGCACTAGCACCTCTAACCTATTTGATGATTTAGAAACTGGATTTGATTTAAATATAGGTTTCATGGATGCTTTGATACTAAATATTGGCTACACATCTAAGGTGACAACTTTGGCCAAAACTAGCACTAAGGCGACGTCCTCTAGCTTTAACGTAAGCATTGGCTCGAAATTTTAAGCGCCTCTTTACAGTAAAGACTGATCAAAGAACTCAATCACCCGACGCCTGAACTCGTCGGGTTTTTTCGTATCAAAGGCAGTGTGGCCGAGGGTTTCTTCAAACCAAAGGGTTCTTTCGCCACAAGCACTATCATAAAGCCATTGGCCACTCTCCACCGAAATAACGATGTCTTGACCACCTTGCATTATAAGCAAAGGCGTATTACACAAACTCGCAGCGCCCTTGGTGGCATTGACCTGTTCAACATCAACTCCGAGTATCAATTCTGCCCAAAATGAAATCATGGGGGCAAAAGGAAAGGCAGGTAGGCCAGTGAAATATTCTACTGAAACATTAATGGTATCCTGCAAGGAAGAAAATGCACTGACCGCAACAACAGCGGCAATGTCCTGATTAAAAGCGGCATAGTTAATAACTATGGATCCGCCCAAAGAGTTACCCAATAAACCAACTCGATCTTTTATAGCGCCTCTTTGATGTATTAAATAATTATACCAAGCGTGTAAATCGTCTATTTCTTTGATACCAAAAGTAATTTCATCCCCATCATTAAGGTCATGAGCACGTATACTCGTGACCAAGATACCATAGCCTGCATCCTGTAATATTTTTGCTTCCTCGAACATCTCACTTCGGTTATTTTTGAAGCCATGTTGCAACATTACGAAGGCACCATTGCGGCTGCCTGAAAAATAACCATGCAGCTTTTGCTTGTCCGAATTAATCAACTCGACTTCTATAACTTGCAAATCTAAATCTTGTGGTGCATATTTTAAAAGGCTTCGCAAAGGCAAGGGGTGATGCACTAAATGATTCGCTTGTTGGTATGTCAGCCACAAAAATGTACTTCCCAAGATTAAGAATATCAGTCCCAAGACCCAACCAAATACGCGTATCATAGTGAGTCCTAGCTACACTCTGAATGACAAAAACAATGGATTAAGTGATCATTAACCATACCAATAGCTTGCATGTAAGCATACATGCCAATCGGTCCAACAAACTTAAACCCGCGTCGCTTTAAATCTTTGGCAATACGCTTAGAAAGCTCCGTTTGGGCTGGCACGTCAGCGTCTTTGCTATAGCGATTAACTATTTTAACGCCTCCAACAAAATCCCAAATATAAGCATCAAAGCTGCCAAATGCTTCTTGTACCGCAATAAACTTTGCGGCATTGTTGACCACGCTTAGGACTTTTAAACGGTTCCTAATGATGCCCTTGTCTAGCAAGGCAGCAGCAATATCAGCCTCAGTAAATGCAGCCAACTTGTTTATGTCATATTGACAGAAGACTCGCTTATAGTGATGTCGCCGCTTAAGTATGGTGAGCCAAGACAGTCCAGCTTGGGCGCCTTCTAACACTAGCTGTTCAAATAATCGCGTATCATCATGCACAGCATGACCCCATTCTTGATCGTGATAGGCGAGATATAGTGCATCTTTTGTCGGCCAGCCACAGCGCTTTTTATTATTTTCTTGCATGTATTTTCCATCATTATGGCTAAGTTTTTAGTTGCCCATAGCGGTAACTCTGAGCTGAGATTAAAGTAAAGTGCCTCAATTTCAGGCTGAAAACCAGTCAATTCTTGTTCCAGTATGAGATCAGACAAGATCAACTTGCAAAGCCGCATACTTAAACTCAAATAATACTTTTGATCAACTCACTTGAACTCGAAGTAACCTTTACTTGTGCTATCATAATAAGCGATTTTGACCCAACGATTTAAACCATGGTTGAGTAATTTAGTTTAATTTTTAACACCCTTCGGGTTTCAAGTTTATGAGTAACAGACGCTTTACCTCCCATAACCATCCTAATGCTAGCTTAGTAAAGCGCTTGCTGGCCATGATGTATGATAGTTTGCTAGTCATCGCTGTCTGGATGACGATAAGCTATGTATTTCTTTTCTTTAATGATGGAGAAGCCGTCACTGGTCCAATCTATGAGAGCACTGTGTTTCTTGTGACTTTCTTGTTTTTTGCTTTATTTTGGACCCAATCTGGGCAGACGCTCGGTATGATCGCTTGGCGCTTGAGGGTAGAATCAGATCAAGGCCAGCCCCTGAGTGCTAAACAAGCGCTATTACGTTTTATGGCTGCTATATTTTCCGCCGCTGCTCTTGGCATGGGCTATTGGTGGATCATGTTCGATAACAACAAATTAAGCTGGCACGATCATTGGTCTAACAGCCGCATCGTTCAACTGCCTAAAAATGAAGTTTAGCCCGCTTTACGAAGCAGCCATAAGCCGCTAATAAAACACACTAAAATAGGTAACAAGTAGGCGAGCAAGGGAGTAAACCCAAAAACACTGCTGGCTGGCCCTAAAACGGCTTGAGCGTAGTTAAACGCCAAACCAACCAACACGCCCACCAACACTCTTTGACCTAGGGTCACGGTTCGAGTAGAGCCAAAGACGAAGGAAATAGCCACAAAAACTAAGGATAAAGTACCCAAAGGTTGCAAGGCTTTTTTCCAATAAGCTAATTCATAAGGTGCTGCTTCTAACCCACTTTGATCTAAATATTGGCTGTATTCCACTAAATCACCAATTGCTAAGTGCTGTGGGTCCATGCTCAAAATGGACAGCAGGTGAGGTTTTAAAGAGACTGACCAAGGTGCAGTGGACTGACCTGTTTGAAGCACATTCTGTCCTTCAACAGATACTTCTTGTAAGTCATGTAAAGTCCACTGCTGATTAGCGAATATACCTTTCTCTGCAACCACAGTTTGTTGCCAATTATGATTTTTGAAACGGTGCTTTGCAACACCTTGCAAGACCCCATCAGAGCGCACAGATTGAACGAAAATATAATCATTAGTTTCTCGCAACCAAAACCCTTTGGTTGAGGCCACACCTTTGTACTGTGATTGCTCAATTTCAGCCATTCTCTGACTGATTGGGGCCACCAGTTCACCCAATAAAGCCGCTGCCACAACAAACATAGACACGGCTTTAGTCACAGACCAAACAATGCGCCAAACAGAAATACCAGAAGCTCGCATTACCGTAAGTTCGCTGTTGTTAGCTAATGCTCCTAGCCCGACCAAACACCCCACTAACACCGTTAGTGGCATGAATTCATAAATCCTTCGGGGCACAGTTAATATAATATACGTTAATACTTGCTTAAAGCTGGCGCCATTGTCTAGTGCATCTAGTTCATTGCCCAAGGCAGTCATGAGATCTAAGCCAAGAATAACTAACAGAACGATAGCTACAGAGGCCCAGATGTGGCGGGCAATATGAAGATCAAGCAGGCGCATTAATATTACCTCTCCTAGACCATTGCCTAAACCCATGTGGTGCAAATAGTAAAATCAAACCCAATAAAAGAAAAAAGCCATGCAGTAGCCATATTTTTAGGTCTGCATTAACGATTGCTTTAGTCATTTCATCACGCAGACTAGTTAATACAGATAGATAAATTAAATACAGCAAAATGCCAGGCAGCAGTCTCACAAAACGTCCTTTGCGAGGATTAACTTGGCCTAATGCGATGGCGATAAAGCTCACGATAATAGTCATCAAAGGTAAGGAAATACGCCAGTAAAGCTGAGCCCTGTGATCGGCGTTATCTGAACCAATAAGCATCAGCGTAGGCAAGGTAAATCCTCGGGTGATGTTAATTTCTAGTTCTTCGTTATACAAACGCACAGCCAGTTCTTCAAACTGGGTAACGGTATAGTCTAACTGTCCTGGTTCACCATCTGTTCTTGAGCCTTGCTTGAGTAATAAGTACCGCTCTTGATAGGTTTCATCAAATATTTGTCGAGCTGAAGTGGCCTTGATTAACGCAGGTGATGCCGTTGCTGTAGGACGATTAAAAACAAAGACGTTGAGGAGTTGCTGACGGTCATCACTTATAGTTTCAGCATAAATAACTTGTCGCTCGATATTACCCTGAAAACGACCTGCCACAATGCTGTCAAACTCAGTGGTATGAGATTGTTGATAGAGAATTTCTTCCACGTTACGAGAAGTCTCTGGTGCTAGCCAAAGGCTCAAAGTGGCAACCAGCACAGCCAGTATGGATAACGGTACAAGCACCATTTGCACGAGTTGCCGCTGGCTCACACCGTTGGCAAACATCACCGTCAATTCGTTGTCGACACTCAACTTACCCAGGGTCAGTAGCACCCCTAGAAAGCCACCTAAGGGCAATAATGTACTTAAGTATGCAGGCAACAAGTTAACGATAATAATTAATACCGCTTGAGCATCGAGTTCGCCAGTCACAGCTTTACTGAGATAATAAGCAAAGCGGCTGCTGGATATAATAAGCAGCAACACCATGCTCACAGCCAACGCACTGATTAGCACTTCTTTGTTGATATAACGGGTAATTAAGGACAAATGACTAACTTCTTCACAGGGTAATAGCTACCTAAGGCTAACGATGGGCATAAGTGTATCAGATTTTTTGCAAAACAAAGATTTAAGCCACATTATCCCCAAACTTCCCTAGAGACATCAATCGTTTTGGCGTAAAATTTTACCATGCCTTGAGTTATGCGAAGGCCCTCACTTGTTAATTTGTCTTGGAGACACCATGAATTTTTCTTTACAACAGAATGCGACTGAACTTAGTGCCGGGTCCAGTGTGATTTTACCCTTAGCCAAGGCAGCAGAAGGTCATGATGATCTAATAACCCCTTGCCTTAAGGCCGCTGACGAATTACTCAACGGTGCCATCACCCATGCTATTGCCAGCGGCGACTTATCTGGTAAATTTAAAAGTAGTCAATTGTTCCTTAACGCTGGCTCAGGTCCAGACCGTATTTTAGTCATCGGTACTGGTGTTGCTGATCAACTCACTGGGCGCAAGTACCATCAATTAGTTCAATCTTCATGGTCACAAATTAGCTCGAACCCTGGTCCTTCTGTGCTCAACCAATTGACCACAATACAAACAAAAAACCTAGACCTAAATAGTAAGGTCCGCCTCACAGTAGAGGCCATAGTGCAAGCGTGTTATCGGTTTGATCAGTTTAAAACAACACCTAAAGACGTCCCACCCAGTACTGATATGATCTTGTTAGCTGACACAAGTTCTCAAGTTCAACTAGATCAATCAGTAGCCACTGCTCAGGCAATGGATCTATGTCGTGATTTGGGCAATCTTCCTGGTAATATCTGTACTCCAAGTTATTTAGCTGAGCAGGGCCACAAGTTGGCTGCTGGCTCTGATAAAGTCACAACTCAAGTACTCGAAGAGGCAGAAATGGAAACCCTAGGGATGCATTCTCTTCTCTCCGTCGGTAAGGGCAGTGCTGAACCCTCTAAACTTATCGTCATCAATTACCAAGGTGGCGAAAAAGGGGCCCAACCCCATGTGCTAGTGGGTAAAGGAATTACCTTTGATTCAGGCGGTATTAGCATTAAGCCAGGTGCTGCAATGGACGAAATGAAGTACGACATGTGTGGCGCCGCTAGCGTTATGGGAACCATGCAGGCGGTCATTAAAATGGATTTAAAAGTCAACCTAGTCGTTATTGTAGCTAGTGCCGAAAACATGCCTTCTAGTACAGCCTCCAAACCTGGAGATATTTTTACAACGATGTCAGGCAAAACTGTCGAGGTACTTAATACTGATGCTGAAGGTCGCCTCGTGTTGTGTGACGCATTAACTTATGCTGAGCGTTTTAAACCTAAAACTGTAGTGGATGTTGCGACGCTTACAGGAGCTTGTATTATTGCTCTTGGCCACCACACCAGCGCTGTACTGAGTAATGATGACGCATTTGCTACAAGTCTAATGAGTGCTGGTAAGCAAGCCTTTGATCATGCATGGCAGTTGCCTATGGGCGAAGAATATCAGGCACAACTAGACAGCAACTTTGCTGATTTAGGTAATATTGGTGGCCGTGCTGCAGGCACTATTACAGCAGCATGTTTCTTGTCTCGTTTTGCTGAAAGCTTTACTTGGGCTCATTTAGACATTGCTGGCACAGCCTGGACCTCAGGAGCCAAAAAAGGCTCTACTGGACGCTGTGTACCGCTGTTGGTGCAGCACATAGTCAATCAGGCATAAAAGCAGTGCGAGCAGATTTCTATCAGCTTAACTCTGCTGATCCGGCCAGCCGTTACCCTGTGTTGTGTCGCTTATTAGAGAAAGCTGAAGCTGCTAGTCAAGCAGTGTACATCCTCTGTCAGGATGAAGCGGAAGTGGCGCACCTCGACCAGTACCTTTGGGCCTTTAAACCTGATGCTTTTATTGCCCACGCTTGTGCAGACCAAAGGATTGATAGCTCTATCATACTGGGCCACCCTGACTCTGTTGTGGTGCCCAAACACAAGGATATCTGTATCAATTTGTGCTCAGACCTTGCACCCAAAGAGTATGAGCGAATTATTGAACTGGTGACACAGGAGCACACAATGCTCATAACCACCCGTGAGCATTTTCGCGCTTACCAAGAATCTGGCAGGACCATGCAATACCACAAGCTTTAAGATTGTCTGAGCCAATCATTAAGACCGTCGTCTACTTTTCTTGACGACAAAAAAAACGCCGCTGTGAGCGGCGTTTTATTAATGTTATTGTCTTAACTAATTAAGAAGGAACAACATTGTTGGCGCAAGGGCCTTTTTGGCCTTGGCCAACTTCGAATTCTACGGCTTGACCGTCGTTCAAAGTGGCGTAACCGCCGCCATTGCGGATTTCAGAGTGATGTACGAATAAATCTTTTCCGCCATCTTCTGGAGTGATGAAACCGAAACCTTTATCGGCGTTAAACCACTTCACTGTACCTTTGCTCATATTCTTACTCTTTGCTACTAAATTAAATTTACAAACCATCTTTAACTGTGCTTCTTACAAACAGGTTTTGCTTGTTAGTCGCTTCAGGGATCGTCTGTGACTCCACACATAACGGTCAAGCTAGTGCGGTGCTTAGTCTAGCACCGCCCAAAGAGAAAAGTCAATTAATACCCCTAGAGTCGAATTAATAACAGACTGGGTTCCCTCAAATAACCAATATATGCGTCCATTGCGCCTAGATCGCTTCAATTTTGGCGACTTGCTGCTGCAACTTACTGGCCGCAGTTTCAGCATCTCTTAACTTATCACGCTCTTTGTCAATGACTTGAGCAGGTGCTTTGCTCACAAATTTTTCATTACTAAGTTTACCACCAAGGCGTTTAATCTCTCCTAGCAGTCTGCCAAGTTCTTTATTTAAACGTCCCAACTCTGCATCTTTATCAATCAATCCAGCCATCGGCACCAATACTTCTAATCCACCGACGAGTGAAATCGCACTCAATGGGGCTTCGTCAGCTTCTTCTAGCCAAGTAATAGACTCTAACTTGGCTAACTTGATAAGAAACTGACTGTTGGTATTAAGGCGCTGCCTGTCTGCAGTGTCTCCTTGCTTTAACAGCACGGGAATCGGTTTGCCGGGGGCAATATTCATTTCACCGCGAATATTCCTCACTCCATCAATTACCCCACGTACCCAGTTTAAGTCAACTTCAGCAGTTTCATCAATCAAACCTGCATCGGCAACCGGATACGGTTGCAGCATAATGCTAGCCCCCTCTCTGCCTGCAAGGCCCTTGAGTTTTTGCCAAATTTCTTCAGTAATATAGGGCATCAACGGGTGCGCCAAACGCAATACCGTTTCTAGTACCCCAACTAAAGTGTGGCGAGTACCACGCAACTGAGCCTCTGTTGCATTATCATCCCACAAAACAGGCTTAGATAACTCCAAATACCAATCGCAATATTCGCTCCAAATAAAGTGATATAGCGCTTCAGCAGCATGGTCGAAGCGGTATACCCCCATAGACTCAGTCACTTTTTGTTCGGCCTTTTGCAGACGTGAGCGAATCCAACGATCTGCTAAACTTAATTCAACTTCACCACCCGTTTGGCCACAATCTTCAGCTTCACAATTCATCAGCACATAGTTGGTGGCATTCCAGATCTTATTACAGAAATTACGGTTACCTTCAATACGGCCCAGATCAAGCTTAATGTCTCGGCCGGTAGATGCTAATGAACACAGGGTAAAGCGCAGGGCATCAGTACCGTATGAGGCAATACCATCGGGGAAATGCTTTAAGGTTTGTTTTTCAATCTTTTTAGCCAACTGTGGCTGCATCATATTGCCTGTGCGCTTTTCCAACAACACATCAAGCTTAATACCATCAATTAAATCTAGCGGATCTATTACATTGCCTTTAGATTTAGACATTTTTTCGCCGTCTTGGTCTCTCACTAAACCATGTACATAGACTGTTTTAAAGGGTACTTGTGCTTCGCCAGTTTCGTCTTTGGTTAAGTGCATGGTCATCATGATCATGCGAGCTACCCAAAAGAAAATAATATCAAACCCAGTGACCAATACATCCGTTGGGTGATACTTCGCCAGAGCTTCTGTAGAGTTGGGCCATCCAAGAGTTCCAAAAGTCCATAATCCTGAGGAGAACCAAGTGTCCAGAACGTCTTCATCTTGTTTAAGATTGATGTCACCTAATTTGTGTTTCAGGCGCACCTCGGCTTCACTGCGACCCACATAAAAGGCACCATCATCGTCGTACCATGCAGGGATCCTATGCCCCCACCAAAGCTGGCGTGAGATGCACCAATCCTGAATATCTCGCATCCAAGAAAAATAAGTGTTTTCCCATTGTTTAGGCACAAATTCAATACGGCCATTTTCTACTGCTTCGATGGCAGGTTTTGCCAGTGGCTTAGTACTCACAAACCATTGATCGGTCAGCAAAGGTTCAATGATCAGCCCAGATCGGTCACCACGGGGCACTTTCAGCCCATGATCTTCAATTTCTTCAAGCAAACCTGCTGCAGTAAGATCAGTCACAATTTGCTCACGTGCCACAAATCGATCTAAGCCACGATAAGCAGCAGGAATACTTTCTTCATGCTCTGCAACCACCGTACCTGAGGTGGTGTAGACCTCAGGTACTTGGACTATGGCGGCATCGTGATCGAATACGTTAATCATGCCTAGATCATGGCGCTGGCCCATAGTGTAATCATTAAAATCATGTGCTGGGGTGATTTTGACACACCCCGTGCCAAACTCCTGATCTACATAATCATCCGCGATAATAGGAATCAAACGACCCACCAAGGGCAACTCTATAAACTGGCCAATAAGATGCTTATATCGCTCATCTTTAGGATGGACTGCAACCGCAGCATCACCCAGCATAGTTTCTGGCCGAGTGGTCGCGACCACTAAAAAGTTTTTACCATCGTCAGTGGTGGCACCACCCACTAGTGGGTAACGCAAATGCCACAGATAACCTTTTTCATCTATAGATTCCACCTCTAAGTCTGAAATGGCAGTGTGTAGTTTGGGATCCCAGTTAACCAACCGCTTACCCCGATAAATTAAACCATCATCATACAAACGTACAAAAGCTTCTTGCACCGCAGTGTAAAAGCCATCATCCATAGTAAAGCGCTCTCGACTCCAGTCTACACTGGCACCCATTCGTCTCAGTTGTTGGGTGATAGTGCCCCCAGACTCAGCTTTCCATTCCCACACTTTTTCAAGAAACTTATCCCGGCCTAAATCATGCCGTGTCTTACCTTCTTCAGCCTGAATTTTTCGCTCCACCAACATTTGCGTAGCAATACCTGCATGATCAGTACCCACTTGCCATAAGGTGTCATGACCTTGCATCCGTTTGAATCGTGTTAAGGCATCCATAATAGTGTCTTGGAAAGCGTGCCCCATATGCAAGCTACCCGTCACATTGGGTGGCGGAATAACCATGCTGTAGGGGGTGCCTTCACCCGAGGGGGCAAAGTAATTATTGTCTTCCCATTGTTGGTACCATTGTTGCTCGATGGCACTCGGGTTATATGTCTTTTCCATAATGCTAGGCAGGTGCTCTAAAATAAGGGTTATGTAGCGGGGTTAAACTGTCTTTAAAGGGGCTAGAAATAACCCCTTTAAAGAACAAAGGTCATAAAAACTAGTGGTTGCAACCTGGACCATGAATATGGCCATTAGCCAATTCATCTTCAGAAGCTGTTCGCACATCTATAATTTCCACATCAAAATTGAGTATTTCACCTGCTAAATCGTGATTACCATCAACGCTCACCATGTCGCCTTCAATCGCAGTGATAGTAACGACCTGCTGTTGCCCTGAATCACCTTCGGCATGGAATTGCATACCCACTTCTAAGGTATCAATACCAGCAAACATTTGGCGATCCACTTGCTGAACCATCTCTTCCATATACTCACCGTAACCAAGGTGGGGCGGCACTTCAACCTGTAATTTATCACCTGACTGTTTACCTACGAGTGCTTCTTCAAGGCCTTGCACAATATTATTTGCACCATGTAAGTAGGGTAAAGGTTCGCCTTCGCGTGAGGTATCAACTAACTCACCAGCCCCGTTGGTCAGGGTATAATGGAAGCTAACTACGCTATTTTCGGCAATTTTCATTCGTGACTCCAAGGCGCCCTCAATACTTTGATTAGGGCTAATAAAATTAAACTTTACTCGCGCTCATGGGCGACCTGCTATAATACCGCAAAATTTACACCTAGGCCCGTATTTCTATGCATTTTACCATTCACAATACCCCAGGTGTTATTCATGCTGTGAGGCTGCTTTCTTGGTTAGTATTAAAGCTTAATGGCTGGAAGGTCATTAACGTGGCGCCCACACATGGAAGTTACCTCATTATCGCAGCACCACACACGTCTAACTGGGACTTTCCCCTGGGCATTGCCATGGCATTTCATATGCGCTTGGAAGTGTATTTTATTGGTAAGCACACACTATTTAAAGGCCCTGCTGGCCCAATCATGCGTTGGTTAGGGGGTATTCCGCTGAATCGGGAAGCGAGTAAAAATTTTGTAGATACATCAATTGAGGTTTACGCTAATAACGAAAATTTGATTTTGGCCATCGCGCCTGAGGGTACCCGTAATAGCGTCACACGCTGGAAAACGGGGTTTTATCACATGGCTAAGGGCGCAGGCGTACCCTTAGCACTGGCTTACTTTGATTACGCGACGCGCACTGGCGGCATTGGTAAAGTTCTTAAACCGAGCGAAAATATGGCTGCTGACATGCAGGTTATCGCCGATTTCTATCGCCCCATGGTAGGGAAAAATCCAAGCAACTATAACTCGGACATTACTGGAACTCAAACGTGACTGGAGTCTAATCTTAGCAAAACTGAAACACCCTAAAGCTGCGCTTTTAAGACTACAAATTTTGGGTGGCCACCCACCTGCTCAACCCGCGAAAACCAACGTTTAAGCTTCGCGTGGTAGCCTAAGTGACGATTACCTACCACCCAAAACTCACCACTTGCAGTCAGTACCTGAGCTGCTTGGGCAAACATACGCATAGCAATTTGATCACCCATGACACGCTCTTGGTGGAAAGGTGGGTTACATAAAATCAAGTCGGCTGATTGCGAAGGTATTTCAGTTAGACAGTCACCCGCTATAAATGCACACTGTGCAGCAACACCGTTGGCAGTGGCATTAATCGTCGCTGATGCCACTGCCATATAGGATTCATCGATGCCAATAACTTCACATTGTGGCCACTTTTTGGCAGCAACAATCGCTTGGATGCCATTGCCACAGCCTAAATCAATGATCCGTTGAAAAGGCCCCTTTGGAAATAAATGTAATAGCACTTGAGCCCCTGGATCTAGTTTAGTACGACTAAACACACCACTAAAGTGGTGTAAAAAAAGTCCATACGATGGCAACTCCCATGACGTCTCTGCTGGCTTTAAAGTTTGCTTTAACGCTGCTTTATTTTCCCTAGCATTACTCCCAGCATTACTCGCGGCATTAATCCCACCATGGTTGCCAGCAAAGACTAAGCGAGCCTTTTTACGCGCCAAGCTAGTGGTCACTGTTCCTAGCAGAGACTCCAGTAGCTGATAAACAGCTTTGTCCATGTGCTTCACCATTATCGGCATAATAATTAATGCGCTGGGAGTCAGTTGGGATAAGATGCGTTGCAACTGATCACGCAATAAAGCATGACTTTTAGGCAGTCGAAATAAGACAAGGTCAAAGGGGCCTTGGGGCGTTTTTTGGGCCGGCACAAAATGAGCCAAAGGCAGTTGATTAGCATAGGCATTGTGCTGCAGACCAAGGTGCGCAATATGGGAATCACTCCAAAGAGTTGGCAATGAGCCATCCAGCGCCACCATGGCCTTGGTCACCCCACAGGTAATGGCACCAAAGGGTTCGTTGACCATGAGCACTCGGCTCTGGGTATTGAGTAAAGCTTCTGCCTGCAAGTATTCAAGGGCCAATACATCGGCCTGGTCAAACGCTTGTAAGGTCTCATTGGCAGAATATGGCACCCTCGCCACTACTAATTCACCCAGAGCACTGATCATTAATGGTTGTGTCATTTGATATGTGGTTAGGGTGCTAATCGATCAATAGACCAAGCATCCCCTGCTTGTCGATATCTAAAGCGATCGTGTAAACGACTAGGCTGGCCTTGCCAAAACTCAAATTGCACAGGTTTCAGACAAAATCCCATCCAATCTTGTGGGCGCTTAACAGCTGTGGTTTGGGTATGCTGATCAAGCTGGGCAACATTAAACTCTAGATCTGAAAGACCAGACACTACCTGACTTTGTGCTGTTGCAGCAGCACTCAATTGGCTGGCTCTTGGGCGACTGTTAAAGTAGTCGTCAGACGTGGCCTCTGAGACCCGACTCACGGTGCCAGAAATGCGCACCTGTCGCTCCAATGCTTGCCAATAAAATAGCACCGAAGCTTGAGGGTTATGAGCAATATCTTGCCCCTTTTCACTGCGACTATCAGAGTACCAAACGACACCATTATCATCGTAACTTTTCATTAACACCATGCGTGCACTTGGCATACCTGTTGCTGAAGCTGTGGCTAATGCCATAGAGGTCGCATTGAGTGGACAAGCGACTTCAGCCGCCTCCATCCAATCAGCAAACTGCTGCCATGGGTCTAAAGCTAAGCTTTGTCGACGCAAACCTTCGGCCTCATACTCGCGCCGGTAATCTTGATAATTTTGAGTAGACATACACCTGACCTGCTTTGAGTTAGTAAATAATCACACTGTTATTATATGCTTCTGCGGCCTTAGCCGAAACCGTTATCCAGTCCGCTTAAAAACAAAGCATGGAACGGCGCCAGACAAAGAAGTAAAAGTGAGTAAATTTACCACACGATTGAGGTTAGAGATTTCAAATTAGTTGTTTTTAATGTAAAGTCACGGGTCTTGTGAGAAACCTCTCCCGTTAAATACACTCGCCGCTTTAGAAAGGGCATTGCCATGAATTTGAAATCTTTAGTGTTTCGTTTTTTAACCCGATTTTTACTTCCCATAGCGATCATTGCAGGTGCCGTGTACGGTTTTATGCATCTGAAGGGTTCACGCCCCAAAGCTCCTGCTAAACCTGTGACAGAGCAAGTTTGGGGAGTATCAAGCCACCAAGTTTCACTCAGGGATATTGCACCTGAAGTGACTCTTTATGGTGCCGTGGAAGCGAGTGAAACAGTTCAATTAAGCTCAACAGTGAACGCCTTTGTTAATAAGGTAAGTATCGGCCGTGGCGATAGGGTCAGCAAAGGTCAACAAATCATCGAATTAGATGACCGTGAATTACGTTTAACGCTAGCCCAACGAACGGCTAGCCTAGCGGATGCTAAAACTCTCATTAGCACGGAAACAAATAGCCACCAAACGAATCAAAAAGCACTATTAATTGAGCAGCAACTGCAGGCCATCAACCAAAAAAACTTTGACCGCCAGCAGCAGTTGGTGGCGAAGAAAGTGGCCCCTACTTCACGCTTAGAAGATGCCACTCGGGCCCTCCAACAACAAGAGTTATCCATACTGAATCGTAAAAACACCATTGCCAACTACCCGAACCGTATTGCACGCCTTAAATCTCAAGTGACTCAAAATCAGATCCTTCTTGAATTTGCTGAGCTAGACCTAGAACGCACCAAAATTTTAGCACCCTTTGATGGGCGTGTTCTTAGCGTTGATACAGCCACTGGTAATAGGGTTCGCAATGGTGATTTAGTAGTTAAACTTTATAATACTCGAAGTCTTGAAGTCCGCAGCCAAATTCCAGCTCGTTACCTACCCATGATGCAAACAGGTAATTCTGGTGCGGCACTGGCAGCCAGTATTTCTCACCAAGGCAAAACTTACGCACTTAAATTAGATCGACTATCGGCAGAAGCATCTGCGAGTCAGGGTGGCATTGACGCCTTTTTTAGCCTTAGTGGTGGCCAAGAAATTGAAGTGGGTCGAAATCTTCAGGTGAAGGTCAAACTGCCCACCCAAACCAATGTCGCAGCACTACCCCCGCTTGCAATTTATGGCCAAAACCGTATTTACCGAATTATAGACCAGCGACTTGAGGCCTTGAGCATAATGCGAGTAGGAGACTGGACTAGCCCCAGTGGTGAACAGTTAACCCTCGTTCGAAGTGCTGAGTTACAAAGCGGTGATCAAGTGATGACAACCCAACTTCCCAACGCCGTTACTGGCTTATTAGTAGAATCACGCTAGGTAGGCATAAGCACATGATGCAATCATTTATTCACCTTTTTGCGAATCACAAAGTAGCTCCTAACCTGCTGATGTTATTGTTGTTTATCTCAGGAGCATACGGGCTAAAGCAGCTGAACACTCAGTTCTTTCCAGATTACGCGGTTAACACAGTCATTGTTGGGATTGCTTGGCCTGGTGCTGCCGCAGAGGATGTGCAAAATAGCATCACGATACCTGTTGAGCAACAGCTGAAGAATGTTGCCAATGTAGATAAGGTTAGTTCCAGTACCACACGTGGTGGAGTGACTATTCGGATAACTGTTGAAAGCGGTGCTAATTTTACAGAGACCACTAATGCAATAAAACAACGCGTCGATGCTGTTCGCAATCTGCCCACTGATGCTGAAACACCAACCATCGAACAGTTTGTAATGCGTGAAAACGTTGGTACTATTTTGATTACAACAGACGGTCCAGTTGATGAGCTAACCAGCTTGGCCCGTCAGGCAGAACGAGAACTCTTGGCAAAAGGCATTAGTAAAATTGAATTCTTAGGCTTGCCAAAACAAGAGATTGCAATTCAAGTTAAACCCAGCACTATGAACGATCTGGGTCTGTCACTAAGAAGTATAGCTGGGCTGATCAATAACCAGAGCCAAGATGTAATGGCCGGCACCGCAGGCCGTACAGATGGTTCAAAACAGTTACGCGCCATTGGGAAAGTGTCAGACGTCAACAGCTTTGAACAGCTTCCACTGCTTACTGAAGATAATGCTCAGCTCCTTCGCCTTGGTGATGTAGCAGACATTACACTGCGTCCCAAGGATGACCAAAGTACCATTAAATACGATGGCAAACCTGCAATTGAACTCACGATTATGCGAAGCAAAAGTGATGACACTATCAAAACTGCGGCCATTATGAATAATTGGGTACTTAGTGCCAGAAAGCGCTTCCCTGAGGGCGTTGAGATAGTGGTTTATGACGAAAGGTGGCTTTTATTAAAGGCGAGAATTAGTCTTTTAATCAATAATGGCGCCTACGGTTTGCTTTTTGTGGTTGGTTTATTGTTCATGTTTCTTAATTCTCGGGTTGCATTTTGGGTGGCTATGGGGATACCTGCCTCACTCTTAGCTACTTGGGGAGTGATGTACCTCATTGGTGGGTCAATCAACATGATCAGCCTATTTGGTATGATTATGGCGTTGGGCATCATTGTCGATGACGCCATAGTTGTGGGTGAAGATGCACTTACACACTACCAGCAAGGAGAACCACCTCTTCAAGCAGCTTTAGGTGGAGCACAGCGAATGATGGGACCCATTACTGCGTCCTCCTTAACAACTATAGCGGCTTTTTTACCACTACTGCTGATCAGTGGGGCCATTGGTAGTATCCTTGCTGATATCCCTATTGTGGTCATTTGTGTCATTTTGGTGTCTTTGGTTGAATGCTTTTTAATCTTACCAGGCCATCTGCACCATGCCCTAAAAAATCAAGCCAATAAAAAACCCTCGCGCATCCGATCAGGGTTTGATCGAGGTTTTGATAGTTTTAAAAACAGGATCTTCCGACCTGTAGTCACCTTTGCAATTGACTTTCGCTTCGTAACTTTCAGTTTAGCCATCACCGCATTAGTTTTGGCTGTGGGGCTGCTCGTGGGTGGACGTATTCAATTTGCCTTTTTCCCAAGCGTAGATGGCGACAGTATCCGGGCTAACGTGCAATTTAGTAGTGGCACGCCGGCAAGCGAAGTCGCATCCTATTTAATTAAGGTAAATGATGCTTTGCTTGAGACTGAAGAAGAATTAGGGGGTGACCTGATCAGTGAGCAAGTAAGCTATTATGGAACAAACAAACTGCCAACGGCTGGCATTTCTAGTACTGAACAAATTGCATTACTGAAGGTTGAACTAGATAGTTCAAAAACGAGGGTTATTACTAATGCTGAATTTATAGAAATATGGAATAGCAAAATCCCCAAGGTTCCCGGATTAGAAAAGATTATTATTGATCAACCTCAATCTGGACCACCAGGCAAGCCTATTGAAGCTAATATTACAGGTGCAAACGCAACTGTAATGAAAGAAGTGGCTCTTAAACTGCAAACATCTCTTAAGCCGTTTACTGGTGTTCAAAACATTGATGACAACCTACCCTATGGAATGGAACAACTGATCTTCAATCTCACTCCAGAAGCCGCAACCCTAGGCCTCACAAGTGAATATATTGGCAGCCAACTGAGGTACGCCTTTGATGGAGTCACGGTGCAAAGTTTTTACCTAGGATCAGACGAAATTGATGTGCGCCTTATGTTGAAAGACCAAGACCGTAATCGCATTTCTACCTTGTATGCCCTTCCCATTATACTGCCCTCAGGTAACACTGTTCCTTTACTGGAGTTAGTGGAATTTAGCTCCCGCAGGGGTATTGATAAGTTCAGTAGTAGAGATGGTCAGTTAATGGTGACCGTTAAAGCAGATGTAGACGTAGGTGCAACCAACGCCAACGTGATTATTGCAGCTTTGAAGAAAGATACGATTCCAAATCTTGAACGGGAATATGGTGTGAAAATCAACTTTGGTGGGGCAAAAGAAAGGGAGAGGGGCACTTTGGGCGATATGATGACTGGGTTAGTCTTAGCCCTTATTCTCATCTACATCGTTTTAGCTTGGGTATTCGCATCTTATGCATGGCCTATTGCTGTAATGTTTACCATCCCATTTGGGTTAACAGGTGCCGTATTAGGCCATCTTGTTATGGATAGAGACCTGACCATACTGTCATTATTTGGCTTATTTGGACTGTCTGGCATTGTCATTAACAACAGTATTGTGTTGTTGTCTTTTTATAAGGGCTTCCGTGAACAAGGTATTGCCCCTAAGGAAGCTATTATAGAGGCGGCATGTCAAAGGCTGCGGGCAGTGCTGCTCACTTCAATGACTACTATTGCTGGGCTAACGCCTATTCTGTTTGAAAACTCACTACAGGCGCAGTTCCTAATCCCAATGGCAATATCAATTGTTTTTGGCTTGGCACTAGGCACGCTGCTCATCTTATTTGTAGTGCCTTCCATGATATTAATGTTAGAAAACTTAAATGCCATTCTTGCAGGCAGAAAACGCAGTACCTAAAGCGTAAACATGGCTTAAAAAAGTCGCAACTGCTGCTGCGAGTCTGGAGCTTTTAATTTAAGGCCCATACCCAACAAACGCACACCCTGTCTCTGTTGCTGCGGCAGGCCGCTGTGAAATGCGGTCTGCAACAAGGTCTTAAAAAAATCTAGGTTAATCTCAACACTGGCTTGCTCTCGGGTTAATTGAGAAAAATCGGCAAACTTTAACTTCACTACGACACCTGCAACTTCATAATCTTGAGAAAGCTTATGCCATCGCTCCAGTAGTTCAGTATACAAAGGAGATAAGGCATCACTGCAGGCTTGTATATTTGCTAAGTCTTGTGTATAGGTATTTTCGACAGACACAGACTTGCGCACTCGACGGGTCTGCACGGGCCGATGGTCTTCACCGTACCTTCTTGTCGCTAAGGCTTGGCCCATGCGGCCAAATTTTTGCTCTAGTTCTAACTCACTAAAAGACCGAAGATCAGCACAGTTTTGAATGCCATGCGCAGCTAATTTAGCAGCACTTACGGGGCCAATACCTGGTATTTTTGTGACGCAAAGGCGAGCACTAAACTCATCAAGCTCACTGGGTTTGACAACAAATAAGCCATTCGGTTTAAGCCAGTCACTGGCCACTTTGGCAATAAACTTGTTGGGAGCCACACCAGCAGAAATAGTAATGCCAACCTCCGCCTCAACAGTAGACCTTATATCTTGCGCAATTAGGGTGGCGCTCCCACCAAACAAGGGAGAGTCTGTTACATCGATAAACGCTTCATCTAAGGATAAAGGTTCTATGGTCGTGGAGTAACGCTTAAAAATGGACATTATTTGTTGTGACACGGCCTTATACAAAGCCATTCGACCAGGCAAAATCAGCAACTCTGGGCAAGCACGAATGGCTTGAGCCGATGCCATAGCCGAGTGGACACCAAATTTTCGAGCTGGGTAGTTGCAGGTAGCGATGACTCCTCGACTATGTGCAGCGCCACCAATAGCAATCGGCCGATAGCGGTAACTCGGCACTTCGCGCATCTCTACAGCGGCATAAAAGCAGTCACAATCACAATGAATTATCTTTCGACTCATCGGCACCCTACTTAACTTTATTACTGTACATATAACCAGCATTTTACATATAATACAGAATACATCAAGTCTTGCTATACACCCGTCTAGCGCTTGCGCAGTTAAAGCGATATTATCAGGGCTGATTATTTTGGCGTTACCGAGACTTATATGAACCCACAAACAGAACTTGAAGCTGCAGCCTTTCGTAGCCTAGTTAAGCACCTAGATAGCCGCAAAGATGTACAGAACATTGATCTAATGATCTTGGCTGGGTTTTGTCGCAACTGTATGAGCAAATGGCTGTTAGCCGCAGCTGATGAGCAAAGTGTAGCGATGAACTATGATGAAGCTAGAGAGCATATCTATTGCATGCCTTACGGTGAATGGAAAGAACATCATCAGTTACCTGCAACTGAAGAACAAATTAAAACTTTTTCAGCCATGGAAAAAGCCAAAGAAATAGTGAATAGTTAGTGCCATGCCTACTTCATCTAACGCCCAAAACACACGCCCACTGATGCAAGCGCTTGAAGAAAAGATAAAACTACTAATCAGCCAAAATTTAGTTATGAGCCTAGAAATTGCCCAATTAAAGCAGCAAAATGACCATTTGATGACCCAACTGAGGGAACAAGATGGCCCCACTGAGACAATAATTCATCCCTAGGAGATACTTTCTGCTGACAAATATTGGCACATTCTTGCGCCAGCATGGAGCGCTAGCTGGATTGGTTTTATTGCTTGTGGGTGCTTTTCTGCTTAAGAATGCAGAAAAGACGGACCATCCATCTGAACTCAGCTCAGCCACTAACACTCGGGGGCTCTCTAGTGCGAACGTGGCAGCGCGCATTAGTCAGGCGATTGAGTCTACCTTTGACACCAAGGTAGAACCCATACCAGATTTTTTAGCTATTACTGATGTAAAATTAAAAAAGACAACTTTTTTTAATTATTTGAAGAAGCTGACAACAGAAGCAAATTACAAAATTCTTCAACTTCGTGCTGAAATTAAAGGTATGAATCCCCAGCGTCTGACACACCAACAGACCCAATTGCTTAATCGCTTATCCAAAACATACAAAATAAAAGTGGCAGAGCCTATTGAGCAAATCGATTTACTGTTGCACAAGGTGGGAATCATACCCGCGTCCTTAGTGCTGGCCCAAGCGGCTAATGAAAGCGCATGGGGGACCTCTCGGTTTGCAATTCAGGGTAATAATCTTTTTGGTCAGTGGTGTTTTAGTTTGGGCTGTGGCCTAGTTCCAAACGGTCGTCCTGTTGGAGCAAATTATGAAGTACGCAAGTTTAAAGACCCACAAGCATCTGTAGATGCCTATATGCGTAACTTAAACCGTCATGGCAGTTATGCAAATTTGCGTGATATTCGAGCATGCTTAACTAAGCACTCTGAAACAGTCACGGGTCGAGCCTTATCGGCTGGATTAATCAAGTATTCAACGCGTCGTGCAGACTACATAGATGAAATAAGATCAATGATTCGTGTTAATAAACTAGAAGCTTGGCAAAAAACTTGGTGGGGTAATAACAATCAACATCCGTGCAGCAAGTTGGTGCAGTTTGAGCGTCCAAAAGTGGCTACAGAAGACCCTGTTCATGGTATCACTCAGCCTAGTAACAATTAATAAACTAAGTTCGTAAGCCAGATTAATAAACTAAGTTCGTAAGTCAGATTAATAAACTAAATTAATAAGCTAGCTTTTTAGGGCCTAGTGAAATGAATTGAAGATTAACTCAAGATTTACTGGGAGTGAAAAAAACATGCTCATGATGCCCATCACTACTCATGGATGAAGACAGAAAGGCGCTGGGTTGTCGCTGAACCTTACAATGACTTAAATAACCTACGCAAAAAATGAGTATGGTTGGGCATACTACTTGTCGGGGGTCTTGAACTAACCAGTAAACAACCCGATATACTTTAGGTATGAAAGGCTAAAAGTGTTTAGCCTTCCATCAAAACAGGCAGCTAATAAATGAGTTTAGAATGGCTTTTAGTACTTTTGTTACTGGGGATGATTTACTGGTGGGATACCAGTGCGGCCAAGGATCGGGCGCGATTGGCTGCAAAGCAACAGTGCGAGCTACAAGACCTGCAATTGCTTGATGACACTGTTGCCCTTAAAAAAACTCGTCTTAAACGTGACCGTCGCGGACACATCTCATTTTTGCGACAGTTTACTTTTGAATTCAGCAGTGACGGTGAACAAAGAACTCAGGGGGAGTTGCATTTACTGGGGAAAAAAATGACTCACCTGCATCTGGAAGTGCATCGAATACACTAGATTACGCCACAACCCTAGAGTTTAACCACCACTCTGCTAGAATGGCGTTCCACAAGGTCGTATCATTATCCATTTTGAGGAATATCTAGTTGTCGAATCTACCAGTCATCATTGGTTTTGGCGGAATAAATGCCTCTGGTCGAACCTCTTCCCATCATGGTTATCGCCGCCTCGTTCTCGATCACTTAGATACCCAAAGCCGGCTCGACACTCTCACTGATTTAGCGACATTAACCAATAAAGCCACTTTTTATAATGGTCTTTATTACTTAGCTGGTGAAGCACAAGGATTGACTCAGGCACAGTTAACAGAGCAACTAGGTGACCAGGTCAAGGACGCAACTCTGATCCGGCCAATCCGAACTGAAGCCTACGATGTGGAAAAACTAGTACTGAACAAAGTGGCACAAATAGTGCCTGCGTCTGGTGATTGCACTTGTATTCGCATGCGCAAGCGCCACTTGCCCAATCAGCTACCAGATAATTGGCAAGTAAGCCAGATCGATGGTGACACGGTCGAAGTCACCATAAGTGGCGCATTCACAGCTATTTTGCCAGATACCAAGCGCGCGCCAGTAAGTGCCGCAGGCCAGCTGCCCGATGGCTTTGATCCCAGTTCTCTTTATCAGTCACGTAACCACCCTCGTAATTTACAAATGACCGTATTTGGTGCGTCTGATGCTCTTAGTTCCACTGGTATTGCTTGGCAAATTATGCAAGATCATGTGGCACCAGATCGTATTGCTGTCTACGCAAGTAACTCCATTGGTCAGTTAGATGAAGCTGGTTTTGGTGGTTTATTAAAAAACCCGAGTACTGGCAAGCGCATCACTTCAAAGCAAATGCCGTTGGGTTATGGTCAAATGCCCGCTGATTTTGTTAACGCTTATTTATTAGGTAGTGTTGGCGCGGTCGGCTCTGCCCTAGGCGCATGTGCAACGTTTTTATATAACCTGCGAAATGCTGTTGAAGATATTAAAAGTGGGCGCCGTGATTTGGTCATCGTTGGGGGCAGTGACGCACCCATTACACCAGAGGTTATGGAAGGTTTTCGCACCATGGGTGCCCTCGCTGAAGACCATGAGTTATGTGCTTTAGATGGTAGTAATGAGGCGGATTTACGTCGGACTTCTCGGCCATTCTCTACTAACTGTGGTTTTACTATGGGCGAAGCCTCCCAGTGGATTGTGCTCACCAGTGATACATTAGCACTCGCGCTTGGCGCCCAAATTCATGGCGCTGTGGCAGGTGTATTCGTCAACGCAGATGGCCATAAAAAGTCAATATCAGCCCCAGGCATCGGTAATTATGTGACCTTAGCTAAGGCCGCAGCCCTAACAGAAAGCATACTCGGTGCTGAATCATTGCGCCATCGTTCTTGTGTGCAGGCCCACGGCACCAGTACGCCCCAAAACCGCATTACTGAATCTCACGTTATCAATGAAACGGCCAAAGCCTTTGGGATAAAAGATTGGAAAGTTGCTGCGGTTAAAGCTTACCTAGGTCATTCTCAAGGCACAGCCGGTGGTGACCAACTTGCTGTGTCATTAGGCTTATGGCGCTACGGCATTTTGCCAGGTATCGCTACCATAGATCATGTTGCAAGCGATGTGCATGATAGCCATCTAGCAATTCAAGCAGCGCACCATGAAGTGGGCGCAGAGGGTATCGACACAGTACTGCTGAATTCGAAAGGTTTTGGTGGTAACAATGCCAGTGCAGTATTAATGGGCCCACATGTGGCTAATCGACTCATGATTAAAAAGCATGGGCTTAAAGCCATGGAAAATATGCGCTCAGCCCAAGAGAAACATACTCAGGCTGCCAACGATTATGACCTCCAAAGTATGCGTGGATTATCAAATCCCACTTATAAATTTGGTCATAACGTTTTAACTGGTGAAGATTTGCTTATCAATCGCCATCAAATTGTTATTCCTGGGTATGCCAAAGCCATCGATTTATCAGTTAGCAACCCATTTGAGGACATGTGCTAGCCTGCCCTGTTCAATAAACTACTTCTGCAGATTTCCATGCTGTTAATTAATTCTTAACGCATCTAATGTGTTCTTTACCGTCTGCATAGCAATCTCAGATAAGGATTCACTTCGCAACTCGGCCAACACCAGCAATACTCGAGGCAGCATATCAGGTCGATTGGGCTGACCTCGCTCTTGCCCAGCCATAGGCATATCTGGCGCGTCTGTTTCTAACACCATATCTGTCAATGGCAATGCTTGGGCCAAGCGCCTCATAGCTTGAGCCCGCTCATAGGTTAGGTTGCCACCTATGCCTATTTTAAACCCCAAATGAGTAAACTTTTCAGCTTGTTGCAGGCTGCCACTAAAGCCGTGCACAATACCGCCTTGGTTAAATTTTAACTGCCGTAACAACTGACCTAAGCGATCATTAGCCTTACGGCTATGAATAATAAGAGGGAGCTGGGTGTGTTGAGCAAGCTTAACCTGAGCAACGAACCAGGCTTCTTGATGCTCTATAGAAAAGCCCTCAAGTGACGTGTCCAAAGCAAAGTCTAGTCCAATCTCCCCTATGGCTAAAGGCTTATGACGTTCAATGGCTGCAGTCAACACTGTAAGGTGCGCTTGGGTATGTTGATTACTAAAGTAAGGATGAAGACCCAGGGCTAAGTGCCAACTTGGGTATTGTTCACAAAGAGAGATTTGACGAGCAAATGAAGATTCCTTAGTGGCAGGCACCACTAGTTGTGTGACACCTTGGTCAAGGCAGGATTGCCATAAATGGGGTTGCAGACTTTGTAAGCGAGGGTGATCCCAATGACAGTGACTGTCAATCAACTGATGCATTAAACCCCCTCATTGTTTAATAACTGCGATTAATGTTCCCGCGTCGCACGGAAACGAATGTCTGGCCAACGTTCTTCCGTTAGACTCAGGTTGACCCGAGAAGGCGCCAAGTAGGTGAGGTGTCCACCGCCGTCAATAGCCAAATGCTCTACTGCTTTACGCTTAAATTCATCCAGCATTTTATGGTCATCACATTCAACCCAGCGGGCTGTATTTACGCTGATCGGCTCATAGATACATTCTACTTTATACTCATCCTGCAGGCGGTAAGCAACGACTTCAAACTGCAGAACACCCACAGCTCCAACGATCAGATCATTATTTTTCCCTGGCATAAACAGCTGGGTAGAGCCTTCTTCAGATAATTGCTGCAAGCCTTTTTGTAACTGCTTCATTTTTAGCGGATCCTTCAATCGCACTCGCTGAAACAGTTCAGGAGCAAAATGAGGAATACCTGCAAACTTTAGATTCTCTCCAGCGGTGAAGGTGTCACCAATCTGAATAGTGCCGTGATTGTGCAAGCCAATGATGTCACCAGGCCATGCCTGCTCAACATTGGAGCGTTCGCCCGCCATAAAGGTGACTGCATCGGCAACTTTAACATCTTTACCTATGCGCACATGGCGCATTTTCATGCCGCGCTCATAACTACCTGAACAAATACGCATAAACGCAATACGGTCTCGGTGTTTAGGGTCCATGTTGGCTTGTATTTTAAACACAAAACCAGTGAATTTAGGCTCTATAGCCTCAACCACCCGTGCCCCTGCATTTCGAAACTTTGGCGCTGGGGCCCATTGCACAAAATAATCCAGCATTTCACGTATGCCAAAGTTAGATAAAGCCGTGCCAAAGAAAACTGGGGTCAGCTTGCCCTCTAGGAACAACTGCATGTCGAATTTATGGCTCGCACCCCGCACCAATTCAATTTCGTCTTTAAGTTCATCTAATAATTCTCCCAAAAACTCTGCGGCTTCATCAGATTCCAAGCCTTCAATTTGGATATCCTCTGCAATGGTATGTCCCTGCCCTGGCGTGAATACATGCAGAGTATCTGTGTAAAGGTTATAAACACCTTTAAAGCGTTTACCCATGCTTATAGGCCAAGTGATCGGCGCACAAGCGATGTTGAGTACATCCTCTACTTCATCTAAAACCTCAATTTGTTCACGAACTTCACGGTCCATTTTATTAACGAAGGTGAAAATAGGGGTGTCTCTTAAGCGGCACACCTCCATCAGTTTAACGGTTCGATCCTCCACACCTTTGGCGCCATCAATGACCATCAGCACAGAATCAACTGCCGTTAAAGTCCGATAGGTATCCTCAGAAAAGTCTTCATGCCCTGGAGTGTCCAAAAGGTTAACGGTGCGTTCTTGATAGGGAAACTGCATCACGGATGAAGTCACAGAAATCCCACGTTGCTGTTCCATTGACATCCAATCAGATGTCGCTTTTTTATCACCTTTCTTACCCTTCACTGATCCAGCGGTTTGAATGGCTTGGCCAAAAAGGAGAAGTTTTTCGGTAATGGTGGTTTTACCCGCATCTGGGTGGGAAATTATGGCAAAGGTTCTTCGTGTTGCCACTTTTTCTGCAATCAAGTTGGACATAGTTGTTAAAATCTGTGGGAGTATGAGGTGGCACACGGAGGCGAGCCTAGAATAGTCTCTATTGTCGCTGATTAGCGCCCCATCCTCAATATAAAACGCTCTAAGATTGATCAATAAATAACCAAAAACCCATCAACTCATTGAGAAATAGTGTAAATTTACATATACTATGCCCGCTTTTACGCCCTCCCTAATATTAGGAAATACCATGTTCGATCTCGCAAGCCGCGCCCCGGCTAATGCAAAAAATGACATACTCTCCGGCCTTACAGTCGCTCTTGCATTAGTACCTGAGGCCGTTGCTTTTGCTTTTGTCGCTGGCGTAGATCCTTTGGTTGGCCTATATGCTGCATTTATGGTGGGTTTAATCACTGCCGTCATCGGCGGTCGTCCGGGAATGATTTCTGGAGCTACCGGCGCATTGGCAGTGGTCATGGTCGCTTTGGTTGCAGATCACGGTGTAGAGTACCTATTTATTACGGTCGTCTTAATGGGCATCTTACAGGTCTTAGCGGGAGTTTTGAGACTGGGTAAGTTTATCCGCATGGTGCCCCATCCAGTCATGTTAGGATTTGTGAATGGCCTGGCGATTGTCATATTTTTGGCTCAACTAAGCCAATTTAAATTTATGGATGATAATGGTAGCTTACAGTGGTTAGAAGGCACCCAACTTTATTTATTACTCGGCCTTATTGCCCTGACCATGGCCATCATTCACTTTTTACCTAAATTCACCAGAGCCGTGCCGTCGTCCCTAGCTGCTATTTTAGTGGTGACCATTTTAGCCGTGAGCTTGAACTTGGATACTCGTTCGGTAGGTGATATTGCTTCTATTGCCGGCGGCTTACCAAGCTTTCATTTACCTCAGGTACCTTATACCCTAGAAACCCTTATTATTATTTTACCCTATGCCATTATTTTAGCAGCGATTGGTTTAATTGAATCATTGCTAACCCTGACTCTAGTGGATGAGATTACTGGCACTCGGGGTCGTGGCAATAAAGAATGCGTGGGCCAAGGTGTGGCTAATACGGTAACGGGTTTGTTCGGTGGTATGGGTGGTTGTGCCATGATTGGCCAGAGCATGATCAACGTTAACTCAGGTGGTCGTGGGCGCCTGTCTGGGATTAGTGCCGCCCTCTTTTTATTGGCCTTTATTTTAGTTGCATCGCCTCTTATTGAGATGATTCCAGTGGCCGCTTTAATTGGAGTTATGTTTATTGTGGTGGTCGGTACTTTCGAATGGTCCAGCTTCCGAATTTTGAGGAAAATACCCAAATCAGATGCCTTTGTATTAATCCTAGTGTCTGGCGTGACTGTCATCACCGATCTTGCTATCGCGGTGGTCGTGGGGGTTATTTATTCAGCCTTAGTATTTGCGTGGAAGCATGCTAAACATACACAAGTGACCCATAAAGATATAGATGGTAGTCGCATCTATTATTTGCGAGGACCGATTTTCTTTGGCTCAGTGCAGAATTTCTTAGAATTATTTGACCCAAAACAAGACCCAGATGATGTAATTATCGATTTTGAGCGGTCTCGTGTGGCTGACCACTCTGGTTTGGAAGCCATCGATACCCTAGCCGAACGCTATTCGCGCGCAGGTAAAACCCTCCATCTGCGCCACCTCAGTGCAGAGTGTAAGATACTCCTTTCTAAGGCTGGCAACATGGTAGAACTCAACGTCATCGAAGACCCAGACTATAAAATTGCTACCGATGTTTTAGGCTAAACACCCATGCATCTTCGCGCATACCATCAACGCCAAGGTAATAATCTTGGCGTTTTTGTTTGCACTCAAAACCCATCGACTGATATAAATTAACCGCAGCTTGATTGGAAGGGCGCACTTCCAAAAATAACTCTGTTACCCCTCGAGAACCTAACTCATTAGTCGTTGCTTGCAGTATTTTTCGACCCCAACCCAAGCCTCTAAAAGGCTCATCCACCACAATATTTTGCACATCAGCTTGGTCGAGCACGTAACTCGCTACGACGTAAGCAATAGCAACACGCGTCTTGTCATCAATACCTACGTTAACCAGACAAGTGCCCCTTAAACTAGCTTGCAAAACACCTGTGAGCTGTTTTTTTGACCAAGGTGTTTCGTGATAGCCTAATTTGAAGGCGAGGATCTGATCAATATCACTTTCGACTAAAGACCGAATCAACATCACTAATTAACCTATTTTTTCCGTCAAAAGTAATGGTTGTAGATGTTTCCAGGTCTCCGCTTTCAGACTAGGAACAGCTAATAGTTGATGCAGGCTATGACTGAAAATAGATGGTATGGTCATATCAGACAGTTCAATGTAGCCACTGTCACCTAAGCTCATATCAGCCTTAAGCAATTGCATGGCCGCGGGCCCCATGACTAGGAGCGCACTACATGGCTGTTCCTTGAGTAACTTTAGCAGACTATATTGAAGCCCACTTTGAGCGCCTGTTAAAGAGTGGTCCCCATGGGGGCCAGGCACCAAGGGCCAGTTAAATTCCATAGAGGCTGCAGGCATGGTTTGCCTGGTAGAATCTTTTAACATTGGCCTTAAGGCATTAACTATCGATGTCTGTAGCCGCTGAATTGGGCTACTCATGGTTGCGCCCTCGTGGGCAGGGATGTCGTTAACGACTAAAACGCCATTGGCATACCAAGATAACCCTAGGTGCAGCGCTGCAATCCAGTCTGATGCCAATGAAGGCGATGAGGGCAAACTCTCTGAGATTAATTGAGTTCTATCTGGTTGCAGTTGCGCCTCCAGTTTCTGTGATGCACTTGTATACTCCATGGTTTCTGGTGATGAACTAAGGGAGTGCAAGGCACCAGCGACTGCAGCAGCTTGTATCTGACCCGGGATCAGAGCTTGCTCTTGGCTTAGGTCAAATTTTTGTGGCTCTGTCGCTGGCAATGTTGCTGGTAATACGACTGGGGCTTTGGCAGCAGCTGGCAACGCTGAGGCTTTAGGTGCTATCTTTGCAGGTGCTATCTTTGCAGTTGCTATCTTTGCAGTTGCTATCTCTGCAGACCCCAGTTTTGCACTGACCAAACAATGGCTGTTGTCTTGTTGCCACGACACAGCATTAGCTTGGCTAGCCACCAGTGAGCTTGTTGGCAGCCAACTCGTAACACCGAGTGCCTTCAAATATTGAAGCCGCTGAACCTCTTCAAGTGACGGGTAAGTGACCATAAATTATCCTAAAACCTCAATATATGTTGGTATCGATTTGAGCGTATGCTAATGAGATTTTAACCAAACACTAGCCCCAAAATGACTCATATTGATCAATTCTCATACAAAGTTGGAAACATCTTACCACTCAACTCATCTCCATTTTGATAGCCGTTAGCCTCCATGATGGTCCTTTCTGCTTGGGCCCAAGCTCCTCGATACCCAACCTTGGATCCTTCTTTTGCCATTCTTAAGGTATATCGATGCACGTTCTTACCTGGCATCACTTGATTGAGACTCCCATGGAGGGTGCGCATATCAAAAAAAACACAATCGCCTAATTCAAAATCCCATGCAAGAAACTCATAGTCTTGTTTATTGTTCAGTATGTCTGGCGTGAGGTGATAGGTTTTGCCATTCACTTCTCCAGCTTCCCCATCTTCTTGATGGCCGTCTTTAAAACGGGTTCTTAAAAATAACTTATTCCAAAGGTGTGATCCTTTAATCCAAGCAATGCCCTCATGCTTTTTTACCGAGTCAAGCGGCAACCAAAGGACACACATAGATCCTTCAAAATCAAAGTATGAAATATCATGATGAAAGGGTGCTCCAGACTTAGAACCAGCTTCCCTAAAAAACCAATTATCCATGACTAAATTAATTTTTTTTGCACTCAGTAACTCAGCTGCAATTTTTGCAGCAGGCGATTGAAAGACAAAGTTCTCAAAGCCTTGATGGCAGTCCCAAATCCAAAAGTCTTCAAAATACCCAGGGGCATCGTCATCCTTGGTATGCCTAGCAAAGCGTGGGCTTGGATGCTTCATGTTGGCATCTATGCCATGGGTTAATTCTTCGATCCATTGAGACGAAAATTTGCCTTTTAGGAAAACTGCTCCATCGACTTTAAACTGATCAATTTCATGCTGGGTTAGAATATCAGTAATGGGCATACCTTTTCATTATTTAGCGATTCAACGCCTAAAGTCTATATAAGGTGACTTCTTATGGTTAGATTGCACATGCCATATCTTGGCCACAACACATGGGAGATTTTATCTTTCCATGGTCATTGGGACATCTAGAAACCTGAACCTCAGTGCCATCATTGAGGGCAAGCATACCGTTTACTAATGGTGCATCGCATTTAGCACAAGTTGCGTTCACCGCCATTTCACAATGATTACATTCGTATGTTGCCATGTTACCCTCCATTGAAATTACTGCGCCATTTATTAAAGCAATAATTAAATTTAATAAACCTAATGGTAATCCAAGTCTTTGCCTTGAATTTGTTATATGGGGTCCAAGCTAGCCTAAGTCAGTAATAGAGACTTTGACCCACATCGCTGCTTTCGGTCAAATCAAAAATAAAGCTAATTATTGTAGGTCTGAGCAAATTTTTGGTCTAAACTAAAACCTTGACCTTGCTATCTAATATAGCCTTTAGCTCTTTCCCTAGCAATAGAAATAGATGCCCCAAACCTCATTAAAAAGGCCTAACAAAGTTATGCAAAAGAATGATGATTTTGAGTTTGATAAGATCATTGAACGCCACAATACTAATTCTTTGAAGTGGGAAAAATACGCCCTTCAAGACATCATACCCCTCTGGGTGGCAGACACTGATTTCAAAGTTGCTCCCGTGATCCAAGCAGCCATTGAAGCCCGCAAAGATCATGCAATCTATGGTTATACTCGGGCTAATCAACAGTCTAACCAAATGGTAGCTGACTATTATCAGGTCAAGTATGGCTGCCA
>Ga0209713_10000082_pt1 | contig 55324 bp, 46 predicted proteins | sample ArcOceMetagenome_3_FD_187444 | JGI IMG/M metagenome (GOLD analysis project Ga0209713, IMG submission 187444) | Marine eukaryotic phytoplankton communities from Arctic Ocean - Arctic Ocean- Svalbard ARC20M Metagenome (SPAdes) (version 2) | ecosystem: Environmental > Aquatic > Marine > Oceanic...
TATTTTTTTATTTAAATAAATTTTTATGATACTTAAGGTGCAGTATATTATTATGTTATATATAAATGATATAATTATATTATTTATTTTAAAAATCGTACATGAGTAAATAAAAATGATTTTTTATTTACTTACTTATGATTTTTAAAATGTTTGATAAGAAATATAAAAAGTATGTATGGAGGAAAAAGATTGGCGGGTCAAATTGGCTTAATAGAATTCTGGTGGATGATGAAAATATTTTTATTTTTTCAAATTTTTAAGTTGATTACTTAAAAACTTTTTATGTATTTATTATTAATTTTTTTACCATTAATTGGTTCTTTTTGTGCTGGGTTATTCGGTCGAAAACTTGGACCCCTTGGTGCATCATGTATTACTGTAAGTTGTTTGTGTCTTACTTTTTTCATATCTCTTTTCGTTTTTTACGAGGTATCATTATCAAATTGTTGTGTATATATAAAACTCACTCCCTGAATCGATTCTGAGATGTTAAATGTGGATTGAGGTTTTTTATTTGATTCTTTAACTGTTGTTATGTGTTGCGTAGTTACTTTCGTTTCTTTTATAGTACATTTATATTCTACGGAATATATGGCTCATGACCCTCATCTTCCAAGATTTATGTCTTATTTATCTCTTTTCACATTTTTCATGCTAATTTTAGTTACTGCGGACAATTTTGTACAAATGTTTGTTGGTTGAGAAGGCGTAGGTCTTTGTTCTTATTTATTAATTAATTTTTGATTCACCCGAATACAAGCAAACAAGGCGGCAATAAAAGCGATGGTCTTGAACAGAATTGGGGATTTTGGGCTTGTTATTGGTATTTTGATCGTTTTTATTGAATATAAGGCTGTGGACTATGCAACGGTTTTTGCACTAACTCCGATTTTTACGGATAAGCTTTTCAATTTTCTAACCTTTGATTTCGATTTGATTTCTATTATATGTTTTTTTTTATTCGTAGGTGCTGTAGGGAAATCTGCGCAATTAGGTTTGCATACTTGGTTACCTGACGCTATGGAAGGTCCCACACCTGTTTCTGCATTGATTCACGCAGCAACAATGGTAACTGCTGGGGTGTTTTTAATTGCACGTACATCTCCTCTGTTTGAATACACACCTAGTATACTTAGTTTAGTTACTATTGCAGGTGCTTGTACCGCTTTTTTCGCAGCTACTGTTGGATTATTACAAAACGATTTGAAGCGAGTTATTGCGTATTCAACGTGTAGCCAATTAGGTTACATGGTTTTTGCTTGTGGGTTATCTAACTATTCAGTAGGAGTTTTTCATTTAGTTAACCATGCTTTTTTCAAAGCACTACTCTTTTTGGGTGCAGGGTCAATTATTCATGCTGTGGCTGATGAACAAGATATGCGAAAAATGGGGGGGTTGAAAAAACTATTACCTTTTACGTATTCTATGATGGTTATCGGTTCACTTGCCCTTTTAGGTTTTCCTTTCTTAGCTGGGTTTTACTCAAAAGACGTTATTCTCGAAGTTGCTTATGGTAAATACACGTCAGAAGGTCATTTTAGTTATATTTTAGGGAGTTTAGGTGCTTTTCTAACAGCATTTTATTCAACTAGACTAGTTTATTTGACTTTTTTATCATCACCAAATGGTTACAAATCTGTAATTTGCGCAGCTTACGATTCTTCTTACCAAATATGTATTTCTCTATTTTTTTTATCTATTCCTAGTGTGTTAATAGGTTTTTATGCCAAAGATATGCTTATTGGTTTTGGTAGTGACTTTTGAGGAAACGCCATTTTTACCAGCACAGAGAGTATGAATAGAGTTGACGCTGAATTTATTACACATATTTATAAAATATTACCGGTATTTTTAAGTTTATTAGGAGCTATATCATCGTTTTTACTCTATTTATTTAGTAGCAAATTATTAATTCAATTAAAAATGTCTATTTCTGGTAAAAAAGTTTATAACTTTTTCAACAAGAAATGGTTTTTTGACAAAATATATAATGAATATATCAGTCAAGCTTTTTTCACTATGAGTTACACTGTTACTTATAAAATAGTTGATAGAGGAATTATTGAGGTTTTTGGACCAATGGGGTTATCATCTATCATAACAAAAAAAGCTTCAGATATTTCTAAGTTACAAACAGGGTATTTATATCATTATACTTTTTTGATGCTTACAGGTTTCACTTTAGTTTTAGGAATCAGACAATTCTGGGTAGTATTAGGTGGCTATGTTGATTTCAAAATTTTTCTTCTATTTTTTGTATTGAGTTTTTTCATAAGAAAAAAATAACAAGATTCTTTTCATAAAGAAGCTTAGAATACAAAAATGTCAACTTATCAATCACAACTAAATCCTATTTACCAATTTGTAACTCGTTGATTCTTTTCCACAAATCACAAGGATATTGGAACTTTATATTTAATATTTGGGGCAATCTCAGGAGTTGCTGGAACTGCTTTGTCTTTGTATATTAGGATAACATTAGCTCAGCCTAATGGTAGTTTTTTAGAATATAACCACCATTTATACAATGTTATTGTTACAGGCCACGCTATATTAATGATTTTTTTCATGGTAATGCCAACGCTAATTGGAGGTTTCGGAAATTGGTTTGTTCGTGCGGATTCGTTAAATTAAATTGAAGAATTATTTGGAAAGATACTAGTTTAGGGAGTAAACTAAAGCCGATGAATTTACCCAAGGAAACAGAATAAAAAAGAATGTTGGAAAAGAGAAATCTTGAGGGAAACAAAGCATGTTCATTAAAGGGCGGAGATTTTTAAAGAATACGCTCGAGGCGAGGAAATATGGGCTAGGCTAGGAAGCCAAACTGAGTTTTTAGTGAGTTAAGTAACCAGTACTTTAAGATCTATTATCTATATAACATTTTGATTTAGAAATGGTTCGAATTCAAAATCAACCCCTAAAGTGTTAAACTCGTATATTTTAGTAGTATAGTTTAAGACTATTTAATTTAAAATACTAAGCGAATCACAGCCCACAATTTTCTACTATTCAATTCAATGAAGGAATATAGCTCACTAAAATCTACTCTAGGAGGGGTGAAGTGAGAGGAGGTTTCGTCAGGAAACCAGCTGGACTATCTTTTTTTAAGGCCTAATTTCCCATGGATGGATTAAATATAGGATTAAAAAACAGAAATAGAGACATATTAAATTTAAAAGTGATGACAAAAAGAAATATAAACAGTATTAATTCAGAAAAACTTAATCATAGGAAAATAATTATAAAACCCGGAAAAAATTAAGATCTCTTGATAGACAGAATTTTCAAGGCAAAATAACACAAGATGGCATTTACTAGCAGCCGTTTCAAACAGTCAAATATATCTACGGTTTTATATTCAATAGAAGGGTACAAATAAGTATTATTTGTACCCAAATATGTAATATATTCTATTAAAAGAAACTTAAAAAGTTTAATATTAATGGAATAAGGAAAAAGAATTTTATGGATAACGTTGGTGACCAAATTAAAAAATCTAGCATGAACTCTTAATAATGAATTTAGAAAAAACTTAGAGTAGTATTATGTTTTATATATTGATATTTCCAGTGGAGAGCTGTATACAGTTAAGAGTTGTATGTACAGTTCGGGAACTGGTAGTTGATTGTGAGGTTGGCTACCGAGTTTTACCTTTAATGATTGGTGCGCCAGATATGGCATTCCCAAGAATGAATAATATCAGTTTTTGGTTATTACCACCTTCGTTATTATTGTTGTTTGCGTCTATGCTGACCGAAGCTGGTGTGGGTACCGGGTGAACTATTTACCCACCGTTGTCTAGTGCAACAGCTCACTCCGGAGGTTCTGTAGATTTAGCAATATTTAGTCTACACTTATCTGGTGCATCTTCTATTTTAGGTGCAATTAATTTTATTTGTACTATTTTTAATATGAGGGTAAAAAGTTTATCTTTCCACAATCTTCCGTTATTCGTATGATCTGTCTTAATTACGGCATTTTTATTATTGTTGTCTTTGCCTGTACTGGCAGGAGCAATTACAATGGGGCGGCATTTCACCGTTGATTTCCTGAGACGTTACTTGCAGAATGTAAGACACATTACTCCCTCGTGAGTTATATCAAATATTTATTTGATTTTACTCGTAAAAGCTGTAGGTAGTAATGTTAATTTAGCTATGGATAGGTTAACAAACTTGATACAGTCTTTATATCTGAATGATTGCCAGTCCGAAAAAAAAGTAATTACAATTAATATTCGAATTCAAGATACTGCATTACGTTATTTTGAATTACTGCACGGATTTATAAATTCTCAAAGAGAGAATACTTTGATTCTAATTAAATCGAGTGATAGACTGCAAGATTCTAAGGTTAATTAATAAATATAAACATGATTAAAGTTTATTTAAAAGGGATTATTGGAAATGTGTGTATAGGTCGAAAAGCTGTTAACAAATCTGCAAGACCTAGAAGCGAGTCTATAGTAGCAAAAAAAAACAATTATCAATTTAACTTTGATGTGTTGAATTCTTTCTGCGAAGAGGTTCAGTTGTTACGAGTTAAAAAAGAAGCAAAGACTTTTCTTAGGTTTTACAGAAAAAAGTTATTAAAAGGCCAACGAAAAATACACAAAATATTTGCAATTGATAATTTTACAAAAGTTATGACTATGTATAATAATATTATTAGTGACGTACATTATACTAAAAAGTTGCCTAAAAGGTTGTGGGTTTTTGTGCGTAACCCGTGTTTTCTACTGTTGGTATATTCAGCGATCTTAAGAGATAAAGAGTTTTTGCAGGGGAACGGGTGTATTAAGAAAGTAACATTTGGGGAAATATCTAAAATCCCACAAAAATTTTGGTCCGGTAAAGATCACCCCTTTTGGTGGTATTTAATTGTGCAAAGAGCCTTGCAAATATTTGTTTCTTCTGCTGTTGGTGGGAGTCTTTCTTTGGGTTCAACCCATAGTTTCAAATCAAGTGTTAGTGGCCATTCTGCGTTGAAGTCTATTTCTCGGTTAGGGAATAGTACAACTTGGTTTATTCAGTTAGATTTAGTCAAAATTTTAAAACGCGTTCATTTCAAATTTTTGGTTAGTGACATTAGCATTAAGATAAAAGATCTTGAGTTTAAACATTTCACATATAAGATACTTGAATCGTGTTTTATTGATATTTTTCAGTTTGATCAAATAAAATTCAGAAAAAACAAAAGTGCTATAAGTAATTCTATTTCTAGTTCTTTGTTTATTGATCTATTTTTACATCGGTTTGACATTTGGGTTGGTAAACGTTTAATACGTAACTCTAAGGTTTTTAGGTCAATCAAAAAAAACCTTGAATATGATAATAAAATAAATTATTACGTCGTTAATAAGTGACAAAAAGTTTTGTCGAATCTAAAACGAGTTGCTTCCAGCGTTGCTCCTAAAAAAATTTGCAAAGCTTTTCACGAGATTTATGCACAGCAAAGTACCCAAAATAGCATTAAATATTATGTTAAAAAACAAAACAATAAAAAGTTATGATACTTACGTCACGTTGATGATATATTCTTCGGTCTTACTAGTTCCAAAAGTGATGCTCTGGCTATGTGTAAAAAAATAAAAATTGTTTTAGATAAAGAATTAAAAACAATAATATATCCAAAAGATTTTAGTATCCACCACCATTCTGGTGGAGTATTATTTCTAGGGTATCATTTATTTGGTAGGTGTAATCAAAGACATCAATTCAGTAATAAAAATTTCCGCTTAAGTAATCGAGTAAAATTTATTATACCAATAAATACACTTATTGAAAAATACATAAAAAGAGGGTTTTTACATAAAAGTAATAAGGGTAAAAAATCAAAGTATGTTGCTAGACGGATAAACAAGTATATTTTTGGGTTAAGTGACTATAGAGTGGTCAGTATATTTAATTATATTCTAAAAGATTTAGTAGACTATTACAAGTGAGCTATTTCTCCATTTATCCTTCATGAACTGTACACGCTTTTGAGACGGTCTTGTGCTCTTACGTTGGCCCACAAACATAAGATGGTGACTACTAAATCAGCTTTTTTGAGGTGAGGAAAGGATTTAATTATTGATTACAAACTTTTTAATAAAAAAAAAGAAATAGTTAATAAATCAGTTCTTTTTGAAATCCCCAAGTTAGTGTCAAGAAGATGAAAATTTAAAAACTTTACTCCTTTTTTCAAAAAGACGTCTGTACGTTTTTTACGTCCTCATTTATTCGTTTTTAACAAGACGCCGAATGTATTCATTTCAAGAAAAAAGCTGGGCTTACTTTGTGTAGACAAATTTTTTACTCCGTCTTAGAAAGAATTTTCTATTACGCAATGGAGCGCGTAGTGCTGGGAAACTAGCTCGCTACGTGCGGAATACAGCTTGACTTACAATGTCATTCAAAGTATTATTTGTTAACGGACAGAAATTTTAATACAACTTTCTTCGATCCTGCAGGTGGAGGTGACCCAGTACTATTTCAACATCTTTTTTGATTTTTTGGACATCCAGAAGTATATATTTGTGCGTCGTTTCGTTGTTTATTCGAGTTTATTTCATCATAAACTCCTTGTTTTTTTTCAATATGAAAGGTTTAATGGTCAAATCAAATCTTAAAGCGCACGTCTTTGAGTATAACCTAAAGGTTAAGACCAAAAGCAGACATGCGAAGTCAGCAAAGAGTTACCATTTAGCCTCAAGAAAGCTGGACTAGCTAGAATTACTATGCGCAAGCTAAAAAAGTCGTTACATGAGAACTTTCGTACTGATCGATGTGTATCTTCATAAGGGTAATAACACATTGACATGAGAATAACTGTTCAGAATGTGCTGGGAGTTTAGAACCATCCATGTCAATCATTTTGATATTATAAACTTATATTAAAAAAAATCATGCGACGCGCTAAAGTAGTTAATCACGAGATAAACGAGAACTCGAGAACACCCTAAGGCACTAGGTTGTTAAGGGTACGGAGTTACTATAGTAAGCATTAATTGTTGAAGGGTTGCAAGCATTCGGATATTTACTTAAAGAATTTGTATTATTGAGTATCAGGATAACGATTTAAGAAAATTTATAGAAGTAAATAAAAGACATACATAATGAGCCTTTTTCATTTTGTAAATAGTTGTTTTCTAATAGTAAATAAGTTTTTTCGTTGAAATATTACTATTATCAAGTTTATTTCTTTCCATTCGTTTGTTGGCGAGCCTTATGATAGGAAATTATCCTGTAAGGTTCTGAGGGCAGTTAACATTTTTTATTAAAATCTTTTCAAACTTTTAAATAAAAACCAAATGAATATTATTAATTATTTGTTTGGTATATGATCTGACCCCTACTAATTTTACCAGGTTTTGGAATTATTAGTCATATTGTGGTTAGTGCTGCAAAAAAACCTATATTTGGCTACCTTGGTATGGTGTATGGTGCGCCGTTGCGTTTGTTTTTTCTGTTACGTGTTTTAGTCAAATACGTGTGAATTTGTTCTTTTCAAAAAAAGTCACGAGTTTTCTCAGGGGAATAGCTAATAAAAGTTATGGATAAGCACTGGGTAATATCAGAATGAGACTAAATATAGAAAAGTCAAAACACTCTGAAACGATTTTACACAAGGTCACGATAAGAAACTTGATACGTTTAGTGAAAGGTTATATCTTACAGATTATTTATGCAAGTGATACTCATCAAGTTACTAATCATTAGAGTCGTGCATACAAGGCTCTAATTAAAAGAAGATTAGGTTAGCACTTTGGGGAGAAGTCTGTTGAACGCAAGGGCTTAAATGTAACGGACTTAATAATCAGAGAAATTAAAAAACTACGGGATTTAACTTTTATTTTTGTTGCTATGAAAGGAAACGGAACGTTCATAATACTTTGGGTACTAAGAAAAGAATGTAGGCAATTTATTAATCATCTTCGCATTGTAAAAAATCTTTTGAAGAATTTCTAGCAAATATTTCATTGAAAATTTTACAACACATATACAATTAATTTAGAGGTTGTACGAAGCACCCACTTTTTCATCAAAGAGGCTTCCAATACTTAAGGTATTTTATTTAAGATATAAAATTGTAACATTAGAAATAAAAATTTTTGTTTGTTGAAAAGCTGTATGACGGGAAACTGTCACGTACAGTTTGGGGAGCAAAGTATGCGGTATAGATATTTTGACTTCTACCTATGTTTTCTATAGGCGTTTTAGGTTTTATCGTGTGGGCTCACCACATGTTTACGGTAGGTTTAGATATAGATACTAGAGCTTATTTCACAGCAGCAACCATGATTATCGCTATTCCAACGGGAATTAAGATATTTAGTTGACTTGCGACATTATGGGGAGGGTCTATCGATTTAAGAACACCTGCACTTTTTGCTATTGGTTTTATTTTTCTATTTACCGTAGGTGGTGTAACTGGAGTTGTTCTTGCTAATTCTGGTATAGATATAGCTTTACATGATACTTATTATGTTGTTGCTCATTTTCATTATGGTGCGCCGTTTCACACTGTTTTTGTTTATTTTATCTGTGAATAAAGTCTACAAAGCTCAATTCTAAACGTCATTTAGACATTTTGTAGTAAAACATGACATTTACTACCTTCAAAAGGCTAACTTTAAAAGGAAGCACAGCATTTGTCAAAAGGCATTCTAAGATTGGAAAATCGAGAGCGAATGCCCTGTTAAAGGTTATTACGATTAGATTGGCGAATTTCAGTGGCAACTTTCTAAATTCTTAAGTACGGTTTCAATGTAAGAAATTACATAATTTTTCTTATTTCAAACGAGCTGATTCAATTAATTATAAGGAGTGCGTTCAGAAAAGAAAGATCTAAATTAACCACGGGACAAGAATGAATGGAACTCGGTATGATCTAACATTTAGTAAAATAAAAAAGAGATTACGGATAGCTTATAGTACTAGTTTATTTAATAGAAAGAAGCTAAACTATGTTTACATTAATTCAATCAAAAAGTCTAGTTTTTATATACCTGATGAAACATGCTGTAGATTTATTTAACTAACTGAATTTTTAATTTAATATTAATATAGAAAAAGCTGTATGCAACAAAACTGGCATGTACAGTTTAGTGTCGACTTATTTAATAAGTAAGTTAGGCTACTATTGTCAATGGGGGCTGTTTTTTCTATGCTTGGAGGGCTTTATTTTTGGTTTGAAAAAATCACTGGTGTTTGTTATGCTGAAATATTAGGAAAAATTCATTTTTGAAGCTTTTTCATTGGAGTAAATTTGACTTTTTTCCCAATGCATTTCTTAGGAGTTGCAGGTATGCCAAGACGAATTCCAGGAGAACACCCCGTTTTTACTTTTATTAGTAACGATTGTAGTAAATACTTTGTAAAAACCGACAGTCCTAATTTAAAGTTAAATTTTCATAACTTTATTGATAGGCTTTTAAGAATGAACAAGTTCACGTTCAGCAAAGGTAAGTTTTTTGGTCAATGCACAAACATTGGTTATGATCTGCTATACGCACGTTTTTCTACCATTATGTATTCTGGTACTCGTAATGGTGTTGTCGGTCGATTAGTAAATTTTAAAACGCATGTAAGCCAATGTCCGAAAAGAGGCATATTTTTATTGAATATTGTCGATGGGGTAAATCCATCTTACAAATTTATAAATCGGAAAATGGGTAGAACATTTCTTCAGTCTAGTGGTTTTATTAAAAATAAAACCAATTTTTACAGTACTTTCATTCGTGATTCTACTTATGAAGAACTAGCGAAACATAAATGTGGGAATCATTTCAAAACAGTACACCTATGGTACAAAGCTTCGACACTGTTTGATACGAAAGTTCAATTATATTATCAGTACAAAAAAACTTTTCAATCTTTTTTATCTAAATTAGATTTAATACAAGAGACGAATCGCCTAACATTAAATTATTTCTGATTAATTTCAAAAAGCATCCAAGAGCACCGAAATTTGTTATTTGGCGATAAAATTATATTTTCGAATGTCCCTTCCAAAATTGAAAAACTCCAGTCTTTATTTATTGACTCCTGTGTTTCACGTTACGATGCTACGCGAAAAATTCAACAATCTCCTGGATGTTTTAGTGCTGGAGTAAACAATATTGCTTTTTTAAAAGTCGAAAGTGAATTTATCCGATATCGTGAGGCGTTTTTAATAGGGACACGGTATAGCAGATCTGGTAAAAATAATCGAGTGAAAAAAGATTTACCACTCAAAGCTCGGTTTATTGGAAAAGTCAAAGAGAAAATTAAAGACCAGGTAATTAAAGCAAATTTAAAACTAGAAACACAACTTTATGGAGGGTGCGATCCTAAAACATATTATACAAATTACAAAGGTAATGGGGCAAAGCGTATCTGAGTTGTAAAACGCAGTAACATGAAAAAACGTCTTTTAAGTGTTTTCACTTTACAAGACCGTGTGTTACAAATGATTATTCATACAGCTTTACACCCTATTCTTGAATATCAATCAGATTTTTACAGCTTTGGTTTTCGACCTAAAAGGTCGGCTGTTAATGCTGTTATTTTACTTATAGAACGTTTAGAATATCAAGGAAAAATAAAGAAGGTAAACGAGTTACTATTTGCAAAGGTTTCAAAAAAAAAATATCACTCTTTTAAAGGGTGTCGTTCCCGTAAAAGAAAGGTTTTAAGAAACGGAAGCGTAAATAGAAAAGGGCAAAAATTTGTTTATAACTATTATCTTTGTAGATCTAACATTTCAGTAAGAGATCTAAAAGCAAAAGACTTTCCGTTCTTATTTTTTTCAAACTATTATATCATTAATGTAGATATATGGAAGTGTTTCGATAATATGAATTACCAAGTAGTTCTCGAAAAGTACCCTCTTTGTAACAAATACCGTTTTTTTCTGAAAGTATGGTTAAAAATGGCTAACCATAGTTTTAGTATATGGAAACACAAAACTTCTGTTATTAAAGAAAATATTAAATTCAGTACGTTCCAGAGCTTTATTCTTAGTTCAGGCTTGGTTAATTGTATTTTAGACGAATTAGGAAAATTTATAAAATTTGTTCACAAACCGTTTAAAGCAAACAAATATAGACGGCCCGATAAAGATTTGATTACGATTTTAAAATACAAAAAAAATTTTAAGAAAATCGAAACAGACGTGCCGATCCGTTTCGTTTATGCACGTTCTGTTGATAATATTGTAATCATCGGTAAAAATAATTCAGATATTTTTCTTAAAGTGCTATATGCATTAACAAATGAATTAAAAACGAAAAGATTAAGAATTAAAAATAAAAAAGATTTTAGTTTTTGATTGAAACCTAATGTATTTTTTGATTCTTTAGGGTTCCGTTTTATTTTTACAGCTTTTAAAGGTGACAAGCTGAATACAAAAAAACATAGGGTAAGTAATAATTATTGTTCATATAGCGCAGTTTGTAACAGAATTTTTATAAAAAATTTTAGTGAGTTACTTATGTTTATTAGTTCTAAATCTTTTCAAGGATGTTGCTATAGAATTCGATATATATTAACTCGCTTAAATTCTTTGCTGCCTGTTAACGAACTTATTAGACGTTACAACAAAAGTCTTCGTAGTATAGTTAACTATTTTGGAATTACTTGAACAACACGCATTCAATTACGTTATCTAGATTTTTTAGGGTTTAGATGGTTTCGCCGTTTGTTACTCCAAAAGTTTGCGTCTACTCCGGGTGTTTGTGGAAAAGTTGCTGAAATATATTATACAAAAGATTGGCGGGTGCGTATTAACAAAAAGACACAAATTAAAACTGACGACTTAAAAACATTTACCAATGTTCGCAGGGTTCATAGCATACTACATTCGAATATTTATTTAGATCTGTTCAAAACCCAATAATTGTATAGCATGGCTATACCAGAAAAAGTCTCTTTTGAGAATTCTTTTAGCATTTTTCCCTTCGAATGTACCGTTCATTATTAACAAGTTTTTATGCCTAAACAAAATCTAAATTTTGTTACTTAATTCTTGCGTCTATATAAGAAAATCTAAATTTTCAAGATTCCTGGGAGCTGTAGTCTCAGTAATGGGTTTATAAAGTTCTGGGCACGGGTATTGCAACGCAATGTCTAGTGCACTACTATCCTGATGCATTTTTTATATTCAATAAGGTTGCATCTTGAGGGTCATACGTATCCGCAGTATCTTCATTATTCTTCTTTTATGTAGTATTTGATGCTTTTTCGACGGGCAAGAAGTCTAAATGCTGATAAAACTTTATAACATATAAAGTTTTATTTGGTATTTATTTTTTGATTACCCTAGCTTTATGTACCTAATACTGAAAATACGTAATTTTTTGGTATTATGAGTTATTATAACTCCATATGCCACAATTATTCATTATTGGTAATGTAAAAAATGTATTTCCCACAGGGTATTGTAGCCAAAATACAATTTGCGTTTGGGGGTAAATAGTCAGATGCGTCTAGTACAAACTTTTTTAATTTACTCGGTATGACTAGTCTTTTCATTTTTTGCTTTTTCAGACCAATAAAAAATGATTTTTATGTTGTAAGATAAGACAAACATTATAACAGTGCTTTGAACGCTTATTTATCTGATGAAGATACTAATAAAGTATTATTATTTAGTAGTTTTTGGTTTGGTTATAGCTTACACGTGGCCTATATAAAATCACTCGGGCATACGTACAACTATATTAAGAGACGCAGATACTAGTTCAGTGATGTTGATTGTTGATGAGAGAGCTTTACACCATAATCTTTTATATTTTAAACAAGTAAGCCTTGACTTGTCTCTGTCCGTTTTCAGTAATGGAAATGAGTTGGTATATTCAAATTATCAATATCTCAGTAGAATTTACAATAGTTATCAAACTTTATGGTTCGGGTACTGGTCAAGTTCTATTTTTTTCTTATTATAGAGTTACCCCATGTTAACGAAAATAAATGAAAGAAAAAATTAATAATCGGAAAACAGTTCTAAAACTTTTTACTTTCCAATTACTACTAAAAAAATGATTTTTATAATACAATGTGATAGCCCAGCGCTTTGGCAAACTTATTTATCTGATCCTGCAAGCATCACTATGGAAGGTATTTTAATTTTTAATAAACATTTATTATTTTTGTTAACTGTAATCGTTATATTTGTTGCTTGATTATTGCTTTATACAATTTATTATTTTGTAGAGTATAATAATAAATTTAGTTCTAAATTCGTTCACTCAAAGGAATTAGAAATTGTTTGAACTTCTATCCCAGCTTTATTACTTTTAATTTTGTCTACTCCTTCTTTTACTTTATTATATGCAATGGATGAAATTTCAGAACCAGAGCTAACTTTAAAAATTTTAGGTCACCAATGGTTTTGAAGTTATGAAATTTCAGAATTTAACTCTTGTCAAAAACAAGAACAAAGTTTAAAATACGTTTGCTACATGATGGCGTTAGACGGATTGCCTACTACTAAACAAGGGTATTTTAGATTGCTAGAAACTAATAAAAGAGTTATTTTACCAACAAATACACATTTGCGACTTTTAGTTAGTGCTGCTGATGTTTTACATAGTTGAACAGTGCCATCATTTGGTTTAAAAATTGATGCATGTCCTGGTCGACTAAATCAAGCGAATTTATTTATTAAACGTCTTGGTATTTTTTTTGGTCAATGCAGTGAAATTTGTGGGGTAAACCATGGTTTTATGCCTATTGTTATAGTTTCATTACCAACAATACAATTTCATCATTATATAATGACAAAATTAGAATTGAATTAAGATTTATTCTTTGTCATCGACTTATTAGATTAAATATCTATTTTAAATTATGTATTTTATATTAAATTTTTATTTCGAACATATTAGAAAATTTTATTCAATTGAGAGAACATTATTTCTTTATCCTCAAAGACCTTAGAATAGTTATGAGTAACAATACTAAAAAATTTTACCCTGGTCAGTTCCAATATTTAAAAACAAAGCATAGTTGACATTTAGTAGATCCTAGTCCTTGACCGTTAGTTGCATCTTTAGGTGCATTTTTTATGACTTTAGGAACTGTGTTGTACATGAATAAGTTTTTGGGAGGTGGCCAACTTGCATTAATTGGTTTTTCTGTGTTATTGTACGTTATGTACACTTGGTGACGTGATATTGTTAGAGAAGCTACGTTTGAAGAACAGCATACAGCCCCTGTTCAAAGGGGTTTACGATTAGGAATGGTTTTGTTTATTGTGTCAGAAATTATGTTCTTCTTCGCATTCTTTTGAGCATTTTTCCATTCTAGTTTGTCCCCTGTTTTCAATTTAGGAGGAGTATGGCCTCCAGAAGCCGTTCAAACAATTCAGACTTCAGGAATTCCTTTGACCAATACATTTTTTCTTCTAAGTTCTGGTGCAACTGTCACTTGAGCGCACCACGCAATAGTAGTAAGAGCAAAAAAACAAGCAATTTTTGGATTAATGTTTACTATATTCTTAGCCACAATTTTTACTTTCTTACAAGGTATGGAGTACGTTGAAGCACCATTTAATATTAATGATAGTGTTTTCGGGTCTTGTTTTTATCTGGCTACAGGTTTTCATGGTTTTCACGTATTTGTTGGTACTTGTTGTTTAATGGTATCTTTTCTACGAATTGTTTATAATCATTTCACATCTACGCATCACTTCGGTTTTGAGTCTGCAGCATGATATTGGCATTTTGTCGATGTTGTTTGACTATTTTTATTTATTACTGTTTATTGGTGAGGAGGAATCCACTAAATTATGTATATTTTAAGAAAGTAGTTCAAATTGGTAGAGCGTTGGTTTTGAAAACCAAACCTTAGGAGTTCAAGTCTCCTTTTCTTCGAAAGAATCACTTATTTATTTTTTAGGCTTAAATGTAAACATAAATTAAATATATATATAATCAGTGGTTTAAAAAAAATTCAAAGTATTAAAAATTATGTTACACACTCCTTTAGAACAGTTTCAAATTATTTCATTGTTTTCTATTAAATTGTTTTGTTTTGATTTTTCAATTACTAATTTAGCATTAGTAAATTTTTTAGTAGTATATTTTGTTGTTTTTTTCTTCTCTAGTATGGGTTGATGCAATCATAACAAAAATCGACCAAAAATCTCTTTCTATTTCGTACCTGGTGTATGACAAGTGTTAGTTGAAACAGTATATGAAGTTTCATCACAATTATTATTTGATAATATTAATAAAGAAGGGGAAAAATTTTTTCCTTTCATTTCTTTACTTTTCATGTTTGTTTTATTAAGTAATTTAATTGGATTAATTCCTTACAGTTTTACAGCAACAAGCCACCTTATTATCACGTTTATTTTGTCTTTTTCTATTTTTATCGGTTTAAATATAATTTGTATTCAAACACATAAATTTCATATGTTTTCTTTGTTTCTTCCTGCTAATACTTCATTTGGCTTGGCTTTATTATTAGTTCCTATTGAACTTTTATCGTATATTTTCAAACCTATTAGTTTAGGAGTTCGGTTATTTGCAAACTTGATGGCTGGACATACACTTTTAAAAGTGATTGTAGGTTTTTCTTGAAGTATGTTGTTATTAGAAGATTTTTTAGCAGTTCTTCACGTTATACCTTTATTAATTTTAGTATTATTAATGGGTTTAGAATTAGGAGTAGCTTTAATTCAAGCATATGTTTTTACTATTCTAACTTGTATTTATCTTAATGATGCCATTAATCTTCACTAATCTGGTTTTCCGGGTAATGATAGTTTAAATCTATACCAATTTATGAATTCAACATATTACAATCAGAAGCTTAGTACTTTTGGCAAATTTTTAAATCTAATACGCTATTCAAATGAATATGGTAAATCTAATTTTATGTCTTCTTTTGTCATTAAAACAATAAGATGGGGAAAAAATTATTTATTATCTATTTTAGATGGTCATTTAATCCATTACCCTAGTCCATTAAATTTAACATACGCTTGAAGTTTTGGGTCTTCAGCAGGAATATGTTTAGTCATTCAAATTTTGTCAGGGATTTTTCTAGCTATGCATTATACTCCACATATTGATCTTGCATTTAGTAGTGTAGAGCATATTATGCGAGATGTCAATAATGGCTGATTAATACGTTACATCCACGCAAATGGTGCTTCAATGTTCTTTATCGTGGTGTATTGTCATATCTTTCGAGGTTTATATTATGGTTCTTATATGCAACCAAGACAATTACTTTGGTGTTCTGGTGTTCTTATATTTATTTTGATGATGGGTACAGCTTTCATGGGATATGTACTTCCTTGGGGCCAAATGAGTTTCTGGGGCGCTACTGTAATCACCAGTTTAGTAACTGCAGTTCCAATCGTGGGTCATTCTATTGTGGATTGATTATGGGGAGGATTTACAGTAAATAACGCAACATTAAATAGATTTTTTAGTTTACATTTTTTCTTACCATTTGTTATCGCAGCTTTAACCTTATTACACTTAGCGCTTTTACACAAAGACGGATCAAATAACCCATTAGGAATAGATAGCAAAGGAGACAAAATACCTTTTTACCCTTATTTTGTCGTAAAAGACTTATTTGCATTTTTTTGCTTTCTAACTATTTTCGCTGCTTTCGTCTTTTACTTCCCAAATACGCTTGGTCACCCTGACAATTATATACCAGCAGATCCTATGCAAACACCTGCTCATATTGTACCTGAATGGTATTTTTTACCATTTTATGCAATTTTACGGTCTATTCCTGATAAGCTTGGTGGTGTAGCTGCAATGGGTGGTGCTCTTGTTGTTTTATTTTTAATCCCTTTCATAAATACGTCTGAAATTAGAAGTACGACTTTTAGACCTATTTTCAAAATTTTTTATTGGTTACTTGTTGCTGATTTCTTATTGTTAGGTTGAATTGGTCAAAAGCCTGTTAAAGACATTTACGTTGTAGTAGGTCAAGCTGGTACAGTATTTTATTTTTTATTTTTCGTTGTTTTAATTCCGGCAATAGGTACTTTAGAAGCTAAATTATTACTCATTAATAAAACAGAAACAAAAACACCTCTTCTTGCGAATTTGTAAAAAATTCAAAATTCTTCTTTTTTAAATCTCAGTAAACTAGAGCACGTGAACTTTTTGATTTTTGAGGGTCTCACACGATTTATTAATAAGGAATTTCAATAGGTAATTAACTCAAATGGTAGAGTATTTTGTTTACGACGAAAAAATTAATAGTTCAAATCTATTATTACCTAATGACATTAAAAAAAAGAAGTTTGTTGAAGAAAATAAAAAATTTTACTATTAATTTTGGGCCTCAACACCCGGCAGCCCATGGTGTATTAAGGTTAGTTTTAGAACTTAACGGTGAAATAGTAAATCGCGCAGACCCTCATATAGGACTATTACATAGAGGTACAGAAAAACTAATTGAATATAAAAATTATGTTCAAGCATTACCATATCTAGATCGTTTAGATTATGTATCCATGATGGCACAAGAGCATAGTTATTGTTTAGCAATTGAGAATCTTTTCAATTGTAAAATACCAAAACGTGCTCAATATATTCGAACACTTTTTGCAGAAATTACTAGAATTTTGAACCATTTGTTAGCAGTTGGTTGTCATGCTATGGATGTTGGTGCAATGACTCCATTTTTGTGAGCATTTGAAGAACGAGAAAAATTGATGGAATTTTATGAACGTGTTTCAGGGGCTCGTATGCATGCTGCTTATTTCAGACCTGGTGGGCTACAAGTTGATATTCCTAGAGGTCTACTAGATGATATTTTTATGTTTACTGAACAATTTATATTGAGGTTAACAGAAATGGAGGATATGTTGACAGAAAATAGAATTTGAAAGCAACGGTTAGTAGATATTGGTACCGTAACGGCAGATAGCGCTTGCCAGTGAGGTTTTAGTGGTGTTATGTTACGCGGTTCTGGAGTTGATTGAGATTTACGAAAGAGCCAGCCGTATGAAGTTTATGATCAACTTAAATTCGATGTTCCTGTAGGTACAAATGGAGATTGTTATGACCGATATTTGATTCGAGTACTTGAAATGAAAGAATCATTAAAAATAATTGAACAATGTTTGAATTTAATACCAACAGGTTATGTTAAAACAAATGATTTTAAAATATCTCCCCCAACCAGAGTTGAACTGAAACAATCCATGGAAGCATTAATTCACCATTTTAAAATGTATACTCAAGGAGTTTCTATTCCTGCTAGTGAAACATATATTGGAACAGAAGCCCCTAAAGGAGAGTTTGGTGTTTATTTAATTTCCGATAATACCAATAGACCTTACAGATGTAAAATTAAAGCGCCAGGATTTAATCATTTGCAAGCTTTAGATTGTATGTCTAGAGGACATCTAATTGCTGATGTTGTTACAATTATAGGTACTCAAGATATTGTATTTGGTGAAGTTGATCGATAATTTATTAGAGTGTGCTCCAAATTAAAATCTTTTAAAATTTTACAAATTTTTCCAAATGGGTCTGTTTATTTTGATTATTCAGCTTATTTAAAAACCTACAAACGGCATCATTTCTCAAAGACAAGTTTTTTTTTTAATTTGCTAAATAAAAAAAGCTCTTTTTTAACCAACTCTACTTTTTTTTATAAAAAATACTGTAATCAAATTGTTAAAAAATTAATAAATGAATTCACAATTAATCGTAAAAAATATTCAAAGTTTATACAAAATGTGTCCATTAGAAAAAATTCAACTTTATAAACAAGAGTTGGTCATAGTAGTAAAATCACAGTTATTATATGATATTTTAGTACTGTTTAAATACCATATATCTTATCAATTCACTCTTTTGACATGTATTACTGGCGTGGATTACCCTAACAACAGATATAGATTTAAATTAGTTTATGAGTTATTAAGCATTCGTTATAATATTCGGCTTAGAGTTAAAACATTTACACATGAATTGTTTGGTGTAGATTCTTGCAATCAGTTATATTTTACTGCTGGTTGATATGAGTGTGAAATTTGAGATATGTATGGTGTTTTTTTCAAAAACCACTCAAATTTAAAACGAATTTTAACAGATTATGGTTTTGAAGGATACCCACTTCGAAAAGATTTTCCGTTAAGTGGCTTTGTTGAAATGAAATACAATGAAACAGAAAAAAGAGTAATAAATGAATCTATTGAATTATGCCAAGAGTACAGGGCATTCAAATTTTTGTCTCCTTGGTAATTATCTCAAAAACACGTATACATGAAAAAAAAACTTCAAAAAGATATAAAACTTAGAAAAGCTTTTAATCAACAAGAATTAAATCATATTATTTTAAAAAGTATAGTTAAAAATGAAAACTTATCTTTAATTCTAAAATGGAATGCAGTTTCTAAACTGTCCCATTTTTTAGGGGGCCAAAACAAGACACGGTTTGTCAATAGATGCGTTTTAACTAATGGTAAAGCTAAATTTAATCGAACTTTTAAAAAATTTTCAAGATTAAGTTTTTTATCGATAGCGAGATCTGGCAAAATTTCTGGATTAAAAAAATCTTCTTGGTAATAAATTAAAATACAAATGATGTTATCTAATTTTTTTTCAATAAACTATTTTCATTCAAATGAGTCATTGTTTTATAACGAATATATTGTTATTGTAATTTTTTTGCTCGTTGCTACTATATTATCTGTTATTATAGTGTTTTTCTCTTACATTTTAGCAGTTCAGAAACCGGAAACAGAAAAGTTGTCAACTTATGAATGTGGTTTTGAGCCTTACGAAGATGCCCGTCACACCTTTGATGTTAAATTTTATTTGATAGCCATTTTATTCATAGTTTTTGACATTGAAACTATGTTTTTAATTCCTTGGACTAATGTATTAGCCCAGTTAGATCTTGTTGGGTTTTGATCGATGCTCGATTTCATGTTTGAATTAGGTATTGGTTATGTGTATATTTATTGCGTTGGAGCATTAGATATCAATTAAGTTTTGAATTTTATTTATTATGAAAAATATTAAAAAACTGTTTCATGTTTCTACATATGAGATAGTTTATTTCAAACCCCGATATTTTAAGAAAGGTGACTGAGAGGTTTAAAGTGAAGGTCTGCTAAATCTTTGTATATTAATTAATGTACCGTGGGTTCGAATCCCATCCTTTCTTCTAATTTATTTGTAATCAAAATATTTCTGGAATATAGCCAAGCTGGTAAGGCCTTCGTTTTTGGTACGAATATACAAAGGTTCGAATCCTTTTATTCCAATAACGTATTATATTTTCTATGGCAAAAATACAATAGAATTACCAAAATAAGTCTTTATCGTCTAGTGGTCAGGACACCGCCCTTTCACGGCGGTAACACGGGTTCAAATCCCGTTAAAGATAATAACTCGAACGGTTACGTATCCGATACGGCCTCATGTGTATACTATTAAAGTTTAAAGTTTGTACTATTTAATCGCGAAATTTTTGAGCATTGAATCATTGTAGATGAGTATTTAGTACTAAAGTCTTTGCTGTCAACATAAAAATCATTTAACCAAAACCTAACTTGAGAATTGTAAAATTTTTTCCGTTTAGATTTAAAAGTATTAAAATTTAAATGACATTTAGTAATCTTTTCAAAAAACTTAAAAGCTAGATTGGTTAGATTAGACACCGCATAAGATTGAAATCCTATATAATTTTTGAAATGGTAAACAGTATTTGAATTGTAAACTATATTACTATTCTTCAAAGAATCCGTCACGTATAACATTTTTTTAGAATATGAAAGTATTTTTCTTATTATTTGTCAATCGTTTTTTACTTGTCCTAATGGTGCAATTATCTTAGCCATTTTATTAATATTTCCTTCAGTATTTATATAAGTTCCTGAAGTTTCAAATAACACAGTATTAGGTAAATGTAAATGATTATTCAAGTTAAAATTTTTTCTCAATTGTATAATTAACTTCGTGTCTAAACTACTACCTTGTGTTATTAGTATTTTATTTTTGTGTTTATAATCATGAAAATAATTGAGCAATTTCAAACTTAATAATTTTTTGATATTTGGTGTTGAAAACGAGTTATTAATAAAATAAATTCCAGTAGAATTTTCAAAATCTTTTTTTTCTATTGTTTTAAAATTATTAAAATTTAGAAACCCAACATCATTTACAGTTGCGCTTAGAAGATTTAATTGACTTTGACTCTTTGACTGTGAGAATGAACTAATATATTTGAGTAAAAAATTTAACATAGTTGTGAGGCAAAATGAATCTTGTCGCTTGAATAATTCTAAATTAGAAATTAAAACAGGGTTTAGAGAGTTAGCAAATTCTTGACAAAACAAACTATTTCCTTCCGTCAAAGATTTTAAAGTTTTCATATTACTAGTAATGTTTGTGTTAGCAAAAGTCAAATTTAACAAAGAACCTATTTGAATGACATTAAAATTACCTTTTAAATATCTTGACCTTAATTTCAAGTTTAGTCTAGACCCTTCATAACGAGGATTTATTCCAATTAATAAGCAGGTATTGGATGTTAGAATTTTTGAGCTATTTAAATCTGAACTTAATAAATAACTATTTTCTAAATCAACATTTAAATTTTGTGATTCTGATTGTCTAAGTTTAAAAAATGAGTACTTATGTGTTAAGACGTTTAATAAATTTAAAACTTCCAAACTTATGGTTTTACTCAAACACATCGTTATTTGATGTGGTTGGTAAAAATGTTTTAACAATTGATTCTGGAAATACAGTGTACAAAAAAATTCTTTGAATAGTTTTTGTCATGATAAATTAATAACAGATTTGTTAGTATTATTATCAAGTACACTATAAATTATTTTCTCTGGAGAAAACAACCCATCAAACGAAAATCGAGTTTTATCAGAAATTCAATTTGTTTTATTGTTATTTTTATCATAACCTGGTAAAACTTTTATTATACTGTTATTTTTAATAAACAATAATATAGGAGTACCGAAACTATCTGAAAAGTCAACAGAAGCAACGTTCTTTAGTTCTCAACTTCTATTGACAAAAGGGTAAGGTTTTGATGTCAACGCCCCAACAGGACATAAATCAATGACATTACCAGACAATTCAGATTTAAAAATTTTTTCAACATAAGTACCGATCTCACTTTGTAAACCTCTTCCGAACATTCCTATGTCTTCTACTCCTGCAATTTCAGCAGCAAAACGAACACATCTTGTACAGTGAATACATCTTGTCATCACGGTTTTTACAATAGGCCCAATATTTTTGTCTAAAACAACTCGTTTGAAACTATAGAATCTTTTTTTTGTTAAACCAAAAAAAAGGGATTGATCCTGTAAATCACACTCACCACCTTGATCACATATTGGACAATCTAAAGGATGGTTTAGTAGTAAAAATTCTAAAACATTTTCACGTGCTTTTTTTACTAATGAACTATTTGTATGAATGGCTCCATTTGCTAAACAAGATTTTGCATTCATTGCACAGGATACTATAGGTTTTGGTGAGTTTTCTAATTCTACAAGGCACATACGGCAATTTCCTGAAATAGATAAATTTTTATGGTAGCAATAATGTGGGATATTTACACCTAATGTTTCACAGTAATCAATAAGGGGTGCGTTTTGTTTTCAAAAGTTATCGTTCAAATTATTTTTAAACTCTAAATCATAGTTAAATTCTATATTATTTATATGAAAGTATTTCAAAGATAAGTAAATTGAAGCCTATTTAAGGAAACGTAGCTTTAATTGGTTAAAGCGTCGACTTGTCACGTCGAAGATTGCTGGTTCAAATCCTGTCGTTTCCGTTTTTATATCCTAACCCTTGATTCTTTTAATTTTATCTATTTGGATAGTATTTTTCAATCTATAGTAAATAGTTAAAATGGCTAATCCTATTGCAGACTCTGCCGCAGCAATCGTTAATATAAACAAAACGAAAATGTAACCTGTAATATCATCTAAATATATAGAGAAAATAACAAAATTTAAGTTTATTGCCAATAACATTAATTCAATCGACATAAGTGTTATTAAAATGTTTTTCCTATTTAAAACAAGCCCTAACGCTCCAATTAAAAACAAAGTTATAATAATATTTAAAATGTAATTTATATTTAAAATTATCATGTATATATTAACAAGATTTGGGTATATTGGGGCTTGAACCCAAGACCTGTGGATTAAAAGTCCAATGCTCTACCAACTGAGCTACATACCCATTTCTAATTCTTTTATTATAAAAATATTATAATGCGAAAAGAATTAAGAATGCCATCATTAATGAAAAAAGTGCGATAGCTTCTGTTAGTGCGAAACCTAAAATAGCAAGTTTGAATAATTCATCTTTTAATGAAGGATTTCGTGAAACTCCAATTACTAGTGCCCCAAATACGGTACCAATTCCTACTCCTGCTCCTGCTAGTCCAATAGTTGCTAATCCAGCTCCTATAAATTTTGCTGCTTGTAATAACATAAAAATTATTAAATATTTATATATACCTATATCTATTTCGGTAGCTTTAAAGCAGCTTTTAAAATTTAGATTTTAAAGATCCCATCAAATTTAATAAAACAAAATTAGTTTTCGAAATTTTAAAGTCTTGGCAATTTATGACTGTATTATTTGTATTATAACAAAATCATTGTTTTAACGGGTAGTTTAGCACCGCCGGTTTTAAAAGCGGTAACTGCGATATTTTGTGGTACTCCATATACTTCGAACAAAACTGTACCAGCACTAACTTTGATAGCTCAATGAGAGAAGGCACCTTTTCCTTTCCCCATTCTGGTTTCAGTAGGTTTTGCTGTAATAGGGACTGTGGGAAACACTCTTATTCATAGTCTTCCTTTCCGACTTAATTTTCTAACAATGGCTTGTCGCGCTGCTTCTATTTGTCGAGATGAAATAGTACCAGATTTAGTTGATTTCAACCCAATGCTTCCGAATTGTAGTTTATTTGAACGAAAATTGAGTTTAGATAGTTTTCCTTTCTGTATTTTTTTGTATTTAGTTTTCTTAGGCTGTAATACCATAATTTTTTTGAGACTCTTCACAAAGTCAAACTTTTATTCCGAAAGTTCCATTCGCTGTGTAAGCCGTTGATTGATGGTAGTCGATTTTAGAATTAAACGATTGAAGGGAAAATTTACCAAAATGTATACTGCTAGATCTTGCTCTTGGTGCTTTATTAAATCTACCTTTGATAACAATCTTTATACCAGCAAGGCACGATACTTCAGATTTTAGTAATAAGATAATAGTTTGTTTTAAAAATCCTAAAAAACGGTTATCTTTTCGAGAAATAGCTGTTTGATCTGTTCTTAATTGGTTAAGTCGAAATTGATCAGCTAAAAAATCTGCTAATACTTTTGCTGACTTTCTTTTAGAAATACTCACAAATAAGATATTTATTGCTTCTTTAAAAAAAGAATTTCTAACAAAACTTCTTAATTGTTTAAAAACTCCTTTCAAACTGTGAATCTGAAAATATGATAATTGTTTGTACCTGTTTAAATTTTGCAACGTCACGGAAATATTTATCTTATTTTTAGTGTATGTTTCTAAACTTTTTAACAAAATTTCTTGAAAGCTTTTTAAATCCATTTTAGGTTTGTCAAGTTGATTATTCTTTTTTTTCTTCAGTTTTTGAAAGTTTTTTATAGGTAGTGTAAATTGTATACCTTTTTTTCCTTTCTTCCTTCAACTCTTCCCTTTCCGGATTCCTTTTTTTTTGCTTGAAGGTATAGATTGAGAAGGGACCAAAAACTTACTCGAATATTTAACTACATTTTTATTTATAATAAAAAAAGTTTTTGTTGTTACATAAAAAGAAAGAAATATTTGTAATGAACTGTCAGAATAGAATATTTTGCAATTATGAATTTTTATTTTATATAACCCAAAAAATCTATTTAAATATTTTTGGATTTCTAATGTTTTATATAAATATAGAGAAGATTCTTCATTATTCTTTTCAATATATTTAAATTCTCAGTTTTTTTTATTTACTCCTTGTCGAAAGATTCGTGCGTCTGTTTTTTGACCCATTTTTATTTATTTCTTTTTCTTTTTATACGAAAATTGCTTACGTGTGGTCACAAATTCACCTAATTTGTGACCAACCATTTCGTTTATGACTTTTACAATTATGAACGTTTTCCCATTATAAACTTGTACTGTAAAACCAATAAGTTTAGGTAATATTACGAAATTTTTAGATACAATTTTAATATTACTTTTAGAAACTAATAGAGAGTTTTTTACTGTTTTCAATAAATTGTCTTCGATATATGGTCCTTTTCATTTAACTCTGCTCATTTTTTACTATTTTAATACTTTGGTTTTTTTTTTCCTTTTGTTTGTTTTACCATTTTTAGTAGGCTTACCTCAGGGTGTTACAGAAGATCGGCCTCCAGAACTCTTACCTTCGCCACCTCCATGGGGATGGTCTATAGGATTCATCGCTACTCCCCTAACAATGGGTCGCTTGCTCAACCATCTATTACGACCTGCTTTTTTTATTGTCTTGAAAAAAGAAAACTCATTTGAAACAGTCCCTATAGTGGCTTGGCATGTAGGGGAAATAAATACGTGCACACCAGAACTTAGAACAATTCGACAGTATTTGGAAGTTTTTTCAATTAGTTGCGCATTAGTTCCAGCAGACCTAGTTAGTTGTGCTTTTTTGTTTTCTTTCATGGAAATATTATGAATAAAACCTCCTACAGGAATTTTCATTAATGTTAAAGAATGCCCAATCCGAATATCCGCGCTAAATCCTGATTTTACAATATTACCAATGTTTAAATTTTTGGGGGCAATTATATAAAAATACTTAAAATTTAAAAAGTCATAAATAGACGCTATAAAAGCGGTTCGATAAGGATCATATTCTATTGTAGTGACAATTCCTATTGAATCTTCTGTTCGAGTAAAATTAATTTTTCTGTACTTCTTCTTGTGACCACCACCTTTATGGTATACTGTAATTTTTCCGGAATTATTTTTACCTGCTACATTTTTTTTACCTATAATCATTTTTTTAATGAAAGGCGTTTTATTTCAGCTTATTCTGGGTAAATTCATTATTTTTTTTTGAGTTCCTAAAGAAAACTTATTTTTTATTGAGTTCATATAAATAAAAATTATTTCGAAAATTCATGCTTTTACTAAAAATAGCAAATAAGTCATTTTTTTTACATAATGTGATTACTCGTAATTACATAAAACATTTATTTCATAACGTTAAAACCTTAAAATTTGTAAAGAAAGAAGTTTTTTCATTTTACGTACGATGATTGCTTTTATTTTTTTTTACTAACCTGTACTCTCTTAAAATGATCACTAATTATTTTATCTCAGACATACGCGTTTCTTTTATCAATAATCAAAAATTAGTAAGTTACGTTATAAACATCAATTTGTCCTCAACAAATACTTTAATTAATGTAAATAATATTAAAGGTACTCCTAAATTTTTTTATTCCGCTGGAATGTTTAATTTACAGAAAAAACAAAAAATTAGACAGCCTAAAGCAATCATAATAATTTTACGAGCTTTATTGCTGAAGTCAAAAATTTTTAGAACAAAACCTGTTGCAGTGCATTTCAACAATTTATTTTTCAACTATCAATCGAATATTTTCAAAAAGTTGAAAAGGAAAGTCTTTACAAAATTAGTTATAAGTTATATTTTCGGTTCTCACAACGGATGCAGACTGAAGAAGAAAAAACGGATGAAAATTCGTACTCGAACTAGAAAATTATAGAAGGAATGACTGAGTGGTTTAAAGTGGCAGATTGTAAATCTGTTAAGTTTATCTTATCGTAGGTTCAAATCCTACTTCCTTCTACGAAATATAACGCAGTTTGGTAGCGTGCCTGTTTTGGGAACAGGAAGTCATGTGTTCGAATCACATTATTTCGACATTGGTAATACCTTTTTACTTTTAAATGTATAATAAGGTTTTTTCATGAAAGCTTTCATCGAATTATGTAAAATACAAAAATTTTCAAGATATGTTAATTTTTTCAACTTATTCACTTGTTCTTTAGAATAAACTCGATAATTTAATCTAATACCTAATAAATCGATAAAGGGGCTGATGTTCGCTAACTTTTTAAAAGTTAATCTGGTATTATTACTGTTTAATATGAAAATTGGGCCATGTATCAATGTAGTTAAATTTTTAAAGATTGAGTTTTTTAAAGTATTAATTGTTAACTTATTAAGAATTCTGAAATATTTTAATTGATGACTAAATAAAATCTGTTCAATTTTAATTCAACTTTCATTGTTTAAAGAAGTCCCGTGAAAAAAAAAAATAAGATTTTTTCTTCTTAAATAATGTTTAATCTTAAAATGTTTATATGTTTTTAAATTAAAATCCATTTATTGTTTTAGGCTTAGTAGGAATTGAACCTACGACAAAACCGTTATGAGCGGTACGTTCTACCTCTAAACTATAAGCCTAAAGCAGTGGAAAACCTAATTTTTGATTTTATGAGAAATACAAGCATAAGCCAATTTATTGTTGTTATTTTTTTAGGAATTTTGTTATTTAGTGATTTTTCAAAAATGACCCAAAGTTTCCACGCTTTGATTAAAAAAAACAGCATTTACAAAAATATTAAGAAAAAATAAATCCAGGGAAAAAGGGATTTGAACCCTTGCCCTTCGGTTTTGGAAACCACTGTTCTACCAGCTGAACTATTTCCCTAAAAAATTTATGATTTATAAATACTTATTAGAAATAAAATATCGTACTTTTTTTTCTTTTGTTGCTTGAAGTTTTATTATGGTAAATTGTTATTACTTCAAAGAAACCTTATTATATATTTTTACGGGATTTAGTGTAAAACCAGGTGAAAATCATTTATTGTTTTTTTTAACAACAAATGTTGCTGAAGTTTTTGTTACTTACATACATATCTCATTCTATATAGCAAATCAAATAACGGTAATGTTTTTCTATTGTCAATTTTTTTTTTTCTTATCGACGGGGTTACATGTTTTTGAGTATATTTATTTCAAAGCCATTTTGATAGCCATAATAGCAGGTTGGTTGGTGTTTATATGTATGTTCAATAATTACATTTTTCCGACTAGTTGAGATTTTTTTTTAAAATTTCAAGAGTATTTGTCATTCCAAAGTTTAACATTTTATTTTGAAGCTAAATTAAATGAATACTTAGCGTTTTACAAATCAATTTACTTCTTATGTAATTTGCTTTGTCAAGTAATGATTTTATTTTGTGTTCTTTTGGATTTGTTTAAAACTAATTTATTAATTATCAAAAAACTTAGGAAATTGTTCTATTTCATTTTCTTCATTTTTTCAACATTTATAACACCTCCAGAAGTTACTTATCAATTAACAATTAGTGTTTCTATAATTGTACTTTATGAATTAATCACAGTTTATCTAATTTTAAAAACTGAGTTCGCTAATAGTAATTATGTAGGTAATCAGTTAAAACTTACCAAAACCCCTACCGAAAATAATAAATAACCTAAAGATAATGGAAGAAAACTTTTCCAACCAATATACATTAATTGGTCATATCTATATCTTGGTAAAGTAGCCCGTGTAACTATGAAAAAAATGACACCTAAAGCAATTTTTAAACTAAACCATATACTACCTGGAAAAGAAGAAAAAATAAAAAAGTCAACTGGAGGCAACCAACCGCCTAAAAATAAGATTGAGATAAAAGCACTCATTAAAAGCATGTTAGCATATTCCCCTAGAAAAAACAAAGCAAAAGTCATTGCCGAATACTCAACGTTGTACCCAGAAACTAGTTCCGCCTCAGCTTCTGGTAAATCAAAAGGGTGTCGGTTTGTTTCAGCGAGCATTGAAACACAAAATAAGATGAACATAGGTAATAAGGGTATTATAAACCAGACATTATTTTGAGCTAGTACTATGGAACTTAAGTTGAAAGAACCAGTACAAACACATACATTAATTATAATAAACCCTATAGAAACTTCATAAGAAATCATCTGAGCTGCAGAACGCAATGCACCTAAAAACGGATACTTTGAGTTACTAGATCAACCAGCCATTATTATTCCATAAACACTTAACGAAGATGTTGCAAATAAGTATAAAACACCCACGTTTAAATCCGATAGTACTATTTGTTTTGATAAGGGCACAACAGCTCAACCAATTAAACTTAAAATAAAAGTTAGCATAGGAGCAATTAAAAATATAATAATATTAGAGTTACTAGGAAAAATAGTCTCTTTTACGAACAACTTTAATCCGTCGGCTAATGGTTGTAATAATCCTAAAAAACCAATAACATTAGGGCCTTTTCTTCTCTGTATGATACCCATAATTTTTCTTTCGGCTATAGTAAAATACGCAACAGAAATAAGCAAAGGGACAACAATAGCAAGGATTTTTAGTACAGTACAAATTATTAATACAATCATTTTTAATTTATGTAAAAAACATCTTCACGTTTAGGATAAGGTAGGATTCGAACCTACGGTATTTTTAAATACAATAGTTTTCAAAACTAACGCCTTAAACCACTCGACCACTTATCCTAAAAAGCAAAAGAAGGGATTTGAACCCTCATCCATAATCTTGGCAAGATTACACTCTACCAAATTGAGTTACTTTTACTATGATAATTTCAAATCTATAAAAAGAATTTAATCGAATTAAGTAAAAAAACAAGTTCTTTTCGAGATCGGGAATTTGTAAGTAGTGTTATATCTAATTGAGGTATATCTTTAAAAAACTGAAATTGATTTTCTAGTTCCGAAAATAATAAAGGGGTTTTTAATCGAAATGATATCGATTTCACTAATTTTAAATTTCACTGCAATGATGACGTTTGGGATTTTGAAAAGACAGAAGTTATCAATTTCAAATAAAATAAGTACATAGTATTTTTTTTCAGTACGATTTTACAACCGACAGGGTTCCCTTTCTTAATTTTCAAAAATACATTTAAATGTTTAGATTTTGTTATCTTACTTTTTTTAAGTGAAATAAATTCCAAAGCTAATAAACCGGAAACAAGATATTTGAAATTTGATTTTTGGTATCCAAAATTTAATATTATTTTTTCCAATTTAGGAATTTCTAACAAGTTTTGGTAAAAAAACGTATTAATCAAATCGTATTTTATGACTCTGTCAAAATATGTTTTAAGAAAAAACATTTTAATTTATTTTTAAATAAATCCTGAAGAAAGAGTTGCAAACTTGATTTTCTTCCTTTTCTTAAAAATTTTAGGTACAGGACCTATAATACGTGATGCAATTGGTTTTCCTTGTTTATTTATTAAACTAACAGCGTTTGACTGAAAAAAAGTGAAAGTACCATCTTTTTTCCCTATTTTTTTTTTCGTTCTTATAATAATAGCTTTATGAACCTCACCTTTTTTTACTTTTGATGTTATTCGAGCTTTATTCCGAAGTTTTTGTATGGATACTATTATTGTATCACCAAGAACAGCAACTCGACGGTTAAAACCATTTAAAACTTTAATACATTTTACAGTTTTAGCTCCTGAGTTATCTGTTACTTTTAAAATTGTTTGTTGTTGAATCATCTTTTTGCGTTTATAGCTCAATTGGATAGAGCATTGGATTTCGGTCCCAAAGGTTATAGGTTCAACTCCTATTAAACGTATACCACTTTTTTTTAAAATCATCTATAATAGAAATATTTTTTCTTCAAATAAGCGTACTCGTATAAACTTTTTCTTTTATTTGTGACTACACCTGATTTATTTGCCGCAGCTAATAGATCAGTTACAAGTCTTTTATGTACCTTCACTTCATTTTTATTCTTCGTTTTACCCAAGAAAAATTTTAAAGCTAATGAAATTCTATTTTTATTATTGACTATATAAGGAAATTCTTTAGATTGTGACCGTTTTTTGTTGTTGTTTAACTCCTTCATTTTAAGCAAAAGTGTTACATTTATAAGTGCTTGATTAATTAATTTTTTATTATTTTTAATGAATGATTTATCAAAAAATTTAATACTTTTTAACCAGATTTTTTCAGAAACTGCACTTTTGCCATTTAATAATAATTGATTGATTATCTTCTTATTCATATTTAGTTCACCTTTTTAGTACCATATTTTGAACGGGATGTTTTTCTTCCCTTCAACCCACTGAAGTCAAGTTTTCCTCTAACTAAGTGATATTTAATGCCAGGCAAATCTTTTACTCTACCTCCTCTTATTATAACTGTTGAATATTCTTGCAATTTATGGCCTTCTCCAGGAATATAAGCCATTATTTTCTTATTATTGGTTAACCTTAATTTAACTAATTTTCTTAACGCTGAATTAGGTTTTTTTGGAGTTCTTAAAAAAATTCTAGTGCACACTCCTTTTTTCTGCGGGCAACCTGTTAATGCAGGCACTTTATTTCGTACTTGCTTTTTATTTCTTTTGCTGCGACATAATTGGTTTATAGTAGGCATTTATTTAATTAATTTTACCAAAAAAGGGACTTGAACCCTTACTCTTTTAAAGAAAGAACTAGAACCTAAACCTAGTATGTCTACCAATTCCATCATTTTGGCTTTTGTGTCTAACATGTATGGAAAATACTCGTTACCGGACTTGAACCGATACTTTTTATATAAAAATCAGATTTTAAGTCTGACGTGTCTACCGATTTCACCAAACGAGCTTTTGACAGATTCCACAATTTGATATTTTAACACTAGGTGCACAAGTATTCGGACTTTTATTTAATTTAACTCTTCTTTATTATTTCAATATTAAAATTATTGTTCCAAGATTTGCAGGAGTAAAAAAATTTAGAACTAAAAAATTGAGAAAGAATATAGCTTTTATTTCAACAATGAGTTTAGAACGAGTACATAGTAAAAAACTAATTAACAATAGCTATAAAGAATTTATACAATAACTTAAAAAGAAGGGGGTATAACTTAATTGGTAGAGTGTATGCTTTGCAAGCATAAAGTTATCGGTTCAAGTCCGATTACTTCCAAATTCTTATTATAATATATTTTAAATTAGTTATAAACTCTCTTCAGGTTGGATTCGAACCCACAACCTAGTGGTTAACAGCCACTTGCTCTACCTTTGAGCTACTGAAGATATCGGAATAAACTAAGTAAAACTGTTGTTTACAATGTTTTCAATCATACCTGTTAATTATCTTTCATAAAATTTTATGAAAGAGTTTAAATCAATTAGGAAAGGATAGTACATTAGACAATTACTATAGCTAATATCTTCTATTACTAAAATTTGAAGAGTTTTGTAGTTTACATGAAAATGTTTTGGGGGCGTTGGTCAAATTTTTGACTTCAAAATATTATGAGTGACAAATTTGAAAGTACTTTTGTCCAATGTTATTAAATCTCCTTTTTTCAGTAAATAAGAATTGTGTTGGACAATTTTATTATTCACACAAACTTTTTTGTGTGATATTAGTTGCCTTGCATTTCTATAACTATAAGAAAAATGCGATCTAAATAGCGCTGTATCTAATCTAGTTTCTAATTGTTTAATGAATAAGATAGTAGCATGTAAGTTTACACTTTTAAACTTTTTCAAAGTTAATTTAACTACTTTTTTCAAGTATTTTTTTCTTAATTTCCCGTAGAAAAGGCTAAGTCTTTGTTTATTCTGCAGATTGTATTTGAATTTCTTACTGAAAAAATTCTTGAAATTGAATAAAGAATATGAAATAGGATCATAAAAAGTTTTTTTTCTAAACTTTAATGCTAAGCGTTTGAAGTTTTGTCATTTTTTCTTATTAAACTTCATAAGTTTTTCTTTATTTTGAATATTTTTTCTCAACGGTAAAAATTTTTTATATAATGGCTTATTACGCCGTTTTTTTATAAAATGCATAAATATTTTGGAACATTGTTTTTGAAGCACGTTAGTCCTTTTACTTTTTTTTGAAAACTTTATCTAAAGATAGTAGTTCATTAAATGCCCATAAAAATACTAATAGAACCCCAGCACGGACCAAAAACGCTTGAACTTTGGTGAACTATCTAATGTTCGTTCTTTGAATGTTAAATTATCAACCTAGAACACTACTAAAATGTATTTGTAGCTTGGAAGAACCAAAAAAAGGAGCGTCAATAATAAAATATACATTTTTCTAAGCTTAAGTAGACTTGAACTACTGACCTTACGCTTATCAGGCGTATGCTCTAACCAACTGAGCTATAAGCTTGTAAAACGAAAAGAACTCGAAAGTTATTATTAAAACTGTTAGTTCATACATTTTTAGTTTGAAAACCCTATGCAAAATTTTGAATAACTAATTCACCACAAGTCGACAAAAATTAATGTTTTCTTAATGTTTGAACTGAATTTTTTTTGTGAGGTAATACTTTCTATACGTTTTCTTAAGGAAATTAAATAAAGAAAACTGTTTGGGGAGGTTTACAAAGTTATAATTTTTTATCTACAAAATGTCCATCTCTTGACTGAAATTATACTGTATTATTTACAAAAAAATTTATTTAAAAGCTCTTTTAGAAAGTTTAAATGGGGTACGCTTCCATTTTTTTCTTTTTGTTAACGGAGTTCTTTTCAGAAGTGAATAAAATAAATAAAAAAAAGTTAATTTTATATTTCTTTCAATGAAATTAAAATTTCCTAACCCTTGATAAATAATTTTAGAAATATTTAAAGAATCTCAGTTAAAAGATAAAATTGGAATTCCAGCTTTATAAAACTCATTAATCATACTAGTTTCAATTTTTTGGTTGAAGATAACAACTAAATGGGGTTTTGTTTTAACTGTTAATAAAAGTTGAAGACTTTTTGAAAAGTTCTGTGATTGGATTAATTTTAAATAAGTTAGTATTGAAAACCGGTTTCTAAGAATTCCGCTAATTCAAGATTTTTCTGAGATAAAATCATGGTTTGTTAAATGTATCAAGTTTATTTGCTTTATTTTGGAAATAATAGGAAAACCTATAAATAAAATTCTGAACTGATATAAGTGATATTCAAAAACAATTTTTAGTACTTGTTTTATATAAGTTTCTATTTGTTCTAATATATTGTTTGAAAAATTACTCTTCTTGAACGAAAGCGTGTTTGAGTATACTTGTAATTTTAATAAATTATATTTAAATAATTTATAATTTTTGTATTTAACTTTTTTAATTTTCATTTTTAAACTTTTTTACCTTCTTTTATCGTTATTGTTTCTGTCGTGTATACTATACCTTTTCCTTTATAAGGCTCAGGGACTTTGTATGATCTAATCAAAGCGGCGATTTGTGTTACAAATAAATAAGAATACCCTAGAATAAAAAGTTTATTTGCTTTCAGACAAAAAATTTTTAAATTTTTTGGTATCTTGAAATAAATGAAATGACTATATCCTAGTTTAAAATGTAATAAATTTCTATCAAATATTTTTAAAGCAGAAACACGAAAGCCTACACCAATAAGATCAAGCTTTTTGCAGAAAAGAAGTGAAATATCTGAAAGGATTTGCTTCAACAGACTAACTTGAGTCCCTTGCACAGCTTTCAGCTTTTTTTTCTCGTTGGTTGAGGTGTTAAATAAAGGCTCGCGGGTTATTTTAATTATTCTTTTTTTATTCTCGATAATCAATTTAGTTTTTAATAATAAAGCTTTCCGTGTAAAAGAATTTGCAAAAACAATAATATTCGTAGTATCGCAGTAATACATTGATATATTTTTGGGAATTTTAAGGATGTGCCTTCTAGCAGTATAATTCATTTTTATCTGATGATAAATAGAGGTTTGCCTCCTGTTTGAGTTTTTTTACATTCTTGAACTGTCATTAAACCTTTTGGTGTAGTTAGTATAATAAGACTTTTTTTCGAATCAAGGTTTCACAATTGTGATACTGAATAGTATATGCTGCGACTAGGCTTGAAAACAAACTTTATCGAATTTATCACTGGATATCCGTCTTTATATTTTAAAAAGATATTTAACAAACTCGAGTCTAACTTATCAATTTTATAGCCTAAAATAAAACCTTCGTCTCATAGAATATTTAGAAAAGCAATAGTTAACTTCGTTTTCGGTTGACGCATATAATTTTTTTGAGAAATTTGGCTGTTTTTTATATTAGTAGATATATTTCATAAAATATTTATCATAAAGAAGGTTTAATATGTCTAGAGACAGGTTCGAACTGCCGACACAAGGATTTTCAGTCCTTTGCTCTACCGACTGAGCTATCTAAACTTTTGAAAAGACCTTTTAGTAAAACTTCTCCGTGTATATCTAAAAGCTTTAAAGAAGTATGTGCTGTACTATTTGATCAAAAAAATTTGTTTTTTTTAATAAATTTCAATTGAAATTTATCGTAATCAATTTTATTATGTGGTGTAATTTTAAATCTCTTGGTATCAACTAAAAATTCAATTTTTATTTTAACATCTGAAAACAATGTTGTTTTAATCATTTTTCAAATTATCAAAAATTTAGTTATTTGAGATACATGGATTTTTAATTTTTTACTATACACATGGTATTCAAATTGTTCTTGCGATTTTTTGTTGACATGGGGTGACTGTAAAGTGGAAAAAAAAGAGAAAAGACTTTTTTTTTGTGATTGTATACTGTAAAACTTTAATTTAAAAGCTTTATTTATTTTAAGTTTGTAAAAAAATTTTAAAAAGTTTGTTAATGAATTCTGATTTTTTGAATAAATAGATAGGGTAATATACATAAACTTTGTAATTTTTGAAACTTAGAATTAGCACAAATAAATAATCATTTTTTGTTGTTTGAATATAATGTCTTAGCTAACACTTGAATAAAAATCTAACGAAATTTGAATGCTGTTTTAGCGTTAGTATGTGTACGCTGGCCTCTTACCGGCAAACCACGTATTTTACGAATTCCTCTGTACGCTTTAATTTGAACTAAATTTTGTGTCACCATAATTTTTGATTTTTTCAAATGACTATTTATCAATAAATTAGAATTTTCTATAAATTTTATTAATTTTATGACTTGATCAGACGTTAAATTGCGTAATTTACAATTATAAGATAAACCTAACTTTTTACAAAGCAGAAAAGATTGGAACTGACCAATACCAAAAACTTTAGTTAAAGAAAAATAAATCGACTTGTCTTCTAATAGTTCTGTTTCCAAAATATATACCATTTATAAATTACAAATATGTGTAATTTCAATTAACATATTCACGCTCATATGCATTGAATTTAAAAAAATTTCTGGGTATAGCCCAATAAAAATTGTACCAGAAATTAATGGTAAAAATATAAACGCTTCCCGCTTATTAATATCAATATAATCTTTTAAATACTGAACTTTTAAATTCCCGTAAGAAATCCTATTGAACAACCATAAAGAATAACAACCACCAATAATCATACCAGTAGCACTAATGAAAGTAGCACTTGTATTAGTTTTGAAAGAACCTGCTAATATTAAAAACTCACCTACAAAGCTTCCAGTCCCGGGTAGACCAATATTAGACATCGTAAAAAACAGAAAAATGAAAGTATATAATGGCATGGTGTGAACCAACCCCCCATAATATTTAACCATTCTCGTATGATGTCTTTCATAAACTATTCCAATAATTAAAAATAAAGCACTTGCAACAAAGCCATGACTTAAACTTTGTAAAATTGCTCCTTCTAAACCTATCGTATTGAAGCTAAAAAGTCCTACCATTACAAGATTCATGTGTGCTACAGACGTATACGCAATAATCCTTTTGAAATCCGTTTGACGAATTGCAGTGAAAGAGGTATACACAATACCGATAATTGAAAGTAAATATACAATTGGTGCAAAATGAAAAGATGCTTCTGGAAATAATGGAAATGAAAACCGAAGAAAACCGTAAGTCCCTAACTTCAATAAAATTCCAGCTAAAATAACAGAACCCGCAGTTGGCGCTTCGACATGCGCTTCCGGTAATCATAAATGAACTGGGACCATAGGAACTTTAGTAGCAAAAGAACCAAAAAAGGAAAACCATAAAAATTTTTGCTCTGTCTTAGAAAAAATGAAAGTTAACAAAACCTCATAATCAGTAGTACCTACTTGATAATAAATATATAAAATAGATAATAGCATTAAAACAGATCCTAACAAAGTGTACAAGAAAAAAAAATAAGCAGCTCTAATTTTTCTTGCTCTAGATCCTCAAATACCAACAATTAAGTACATTGGGATCAATATACTCTCGAAAAAAATATAAAATAATAATAAGTCTAGAATAGAAAAAACTCCAATTAAGAAAAATTCCATAACTAAGAAAGCGATCAGAAATTCTTTTATGTTTGTTTTAACACTACTCCAACTTATCAATATACATAAAAAAATTAACAAAGTAGTCAAAAGGATGAAAAAAAGTGAAATACCATCAATTCCCAAACTAAAATTAAAATTTAAGAAGGGAATCCATAATAGTTTACTTACAAATTGGAAAGAACTAATAGATTTATTGAAAAAAACCCATAAAAATAAAGAAATTATATATAAAAAACAAGACACGTTCAAAGCTATAGATTTTAATAACGAATGATTTGAAGCAGGCACAAATAACAAAAGAAAAGTACCGATTAAAGGTAATAATATAATAAAAACTAATAAACTTGGCACATCTAACAATAATAAATCTAACATTAACACTTTATAGGACTTGAACCTATGTCCGTCAGCTTAGAAGGCTATTGCTCTATCCAACTGAGCTAAAAGTGCTAAAAATAAAAGCTAAAATCGGACTTGAACCGATATTAAAAGATTTGCAATCTAATACATTAACCAAATTATGTTATTCAGCCTATCAAAATCTTTTTAATAAAAAATGGAAATATAAAATTATCGGAGGAACAAAAAAAGTAGTATTAACATTCAAATTATCCTACGAAACCCATTGGGAAAAAAGATATTTCCAATTAAGTATTAAGAAGTGCTAATAATAAATAATTGTATCAATAAAGATCAGTATTAAATACTTAAATGAACAATAAGATAAAAAATTATATTGTAAAACTGTAATTATTTTACTTAAACTTGACACTTTTTGAGTATCTAATATCTATATTTCATTTACAGTGGATTGTTAATCTAAGAAGTTTAAATTGTATTGTATAAAAATATAAATATTATAATTACAACATTACCATAGTTAATAAGAGAACTATTTTGTGTGAAATTAAATATAATAATGTTGGGTTTATGAATAGAAAAAGCAAGAAGTAAAATAAACAAACTATCAATATTGAAATATTAGATTTAATAGGATAATACAATTTTCCTGCTATAGAACTTTCAAAATACATAATTTTAATTATTCGGATATAATAAAAAGTAGAAATTACACTACATAAAATACTAACTATTGCAACAAAATACATAGATGCTTCTATTAAAACTAAAAAAATTCCAATCTTAACTAAAAACCCAACCATTGGTGGAAAACCCGCAATAGATAGCAAAACAGTGCTAAAAAAAAGAGCTAAAATATTATTAGATTTATTTAGTAAATTCAAATCTGCTAAATCTTTATTCTGTTTTTTAGTATACTTATATTTTAATTGTAAGACTAAAAAAATTGACCAAATACATAAACTGGCAAGCATGTATAGGAAAAGATAACAAAATAATGTTTGCATACCTTCAAAGGTTCCCGTACTGAAAGCAACTAACGTATAGCCCATATGACTTATTGAACTATATGCTAAAAGACTTTTTAATTTTTTTTGTTCCAAACCTCCGAAAGACCCAACAATTATTGTCAATACAGCTAAAATAACAATATAATAACGTCATTTAATTGTATATTCGAAAAAACTTAAATAAAAAATCCGGATAAATAAGATAAAAATGGCTAATTTAGGAACTACCGCAAAAAAAAATGTTGAACTGGAAGGAGATCCCTCATAAACATCCAAAGATCATAAATGGAAAGGCGCAACAGCCAATTTGAACAAAAGACTTACAAAAATAGATACTAAAGCAAATTGAACTAAGCCTCCATTTAAAAAAATATGCTCGACAAAAGTATAATTGCCTAACGTATCAACGTTATTATCTTCTAAAGGTATTAGGAAAAACAAATTTTTTAAATCGTCAAAATTAGTAGTACCGCTAACGCCATATAAAATAGATGACCCAAATAGAAATAAACTAGATGAAAAAGCACCTAAAATAAAATACTTTAAACCGGCATCTATAGAAAAAGTTGAATCTTTTTTCATAGCTGCCATAATATAAAATGATAAACTTTGTAACTCGATCGATAAATAAGCAGTAATTAAATCATTTGCAGAACAAATGAAGAAAATACCTAACAAAGCAAATAAAATTAAAACACTATACTCAAAATAATTAATTTTTTGTTTGCTTATATATCCTTGGATCATTAAAAAACAAAAAGTCGCCATTACAGCTATTCAAACTTTAGAAGAAAAACTTAAATAATCAACAGTAATAGTGCTGTTAAAAATTTGAAAACCGTTACATTCAACAACATTATTTATTGATAAAAAACAGAACAAACTGACAATTAAAACACTTAAGTACAGAACAGAGTTATGAATTAATAAAAATTTGGTGTTAACTGATATAAAAGTCCCATGAATGATCAAATAAATTATAGAAATACCTAAAAATATTTCAGGTAATAGTTGTATTTCTTTAAATATTAACATTTGTAAATTAGAATCAAAAATACTTTACTGAAAACAAAATATTAAGCTTAGAGATTTAGTAAAAATTTGAGGCATAATGTGCTACTTAAAATATTTAAACTAAAACTGATAACGGTAGTAAAATATTCTTTCAGGGAAAAAGGGACTTGAACCCATGGCTTTTGGTTTTGAAAACCACTGTTCTACCAACTGAACTATTTCCCTAAAATGTATCTAGCTTGTTAGGCACGTTATGGGAAATAAGCGCAGAATGTTTACTCATTAGAGTAATAACGTGCTACGCCTTCTCTCTATGACGTACCCAAATGTTCTCCAAGACGAAGTAATCGAGTTTCGGTATCTAATTACTCCGAACAGACTTAAATAAGCCTACTAAATCTCGAAGGCAGTCCTTGATAATAAACTTGATCATGTTTAAAAAACATGCCTTGCCTACGAACACTAAAGTTTGCAACATCAACCTCTTGCCCTAGATATGATAGACAAGATGTTATACCACCGATTGCTGCTGCATCTTGTCAGATGGTGTGAGAACCTTCCATTATCTGCAATAGAAGTGATTTTTTGGGATCTATTACATTATATCTAATATCAAACATGTGATAATTCCGTAAGGAATACCCACACCAACCGAGCATACTTTGATTGTAATAGATCAAAAAGCAGAGTAAATTGTACTACTAAAAAATTTAATAGAAAACAATGAAACTGTTTTAAGAAGGTAAAAGGTGTATAACATAGTTTTTAATCATTTGAAGTTTTTTTTGACAATAAATTGCGTATGTAGTTAATTTATATTCACGTTTAAACCTGAAAAAAATGAGCTTGAATAAAACTAAAAACTACCAATCCCCGACAAAAATTAAAATCTAAGAAGGGAATCCATAACACTTTACTTACAAGTTGAGAAGAACAAATAGATTTCTTGGAAAAAACCATATAAATTAAGAAATTCTATATGAAAAACAAGATACGTTTAAAGCTATATATTTTAATAACGAATGATTTGAAGTAGGTGAAAATAACAGAAGGTAAATATTAATGGAAGACCATAAAATTAAGGTATTTCTTTCACCAACTTGAATTATGTTAGGCTAATTTGACCAATTATTTTTTTCCTCTCTAAACACAATTTCAAATAAGTGAAAAAAGGATCAGTTGAAAAGAGAAAGTAAATACTTCCGCACCTAAAATTAAAATATCAAATTATGGAATATACCAAAAGCTCTTATAATGAAATCATTAGCCGCGTCAAACTTAAAATCTGGTTTTTTGGCAGTAATAACAAAGACCCCATTTCCTCTTAAAAATAATTAAGCTATAAAAAGGACAAAACCTTTCCACGCAACTTGAGGTACTGTTTGTTTGGGTATAATAGGGTTATATTAATGTAGATGCTATTCTGTGACTAACATTATTACAACAAAAACAGCGAAATGTTAAATTTTGACCTAAAAGTTGTAGGTATTTGTCAGTCAAAACTATGCTATGAACTGCTATGGGAGTTATGACCACGTTAGTCGTAATATATGGTAAAAGAGAGTATAGGCAGTGAAGCATCCTATAAAACTTCATACAATCGTATTGTAAAAATCCGCCCTTGACAAAAATTCTTAAACTTTTATCGATCACGCCACTCTATAAATTTGGTATACAACATGTCGTATCGATTGCATGATCTTTGAATACTAAGTAAACTATGCCAAAGCAAGTTTTGACTGAAAGAAGTTAAATTTCCCACTCTAAATTTGTGAAAGATAAATATAATATTATCTCAGTTGAATAAAACTTTCAAATACGTTCAGAAGAGAACATTAATAAGGCTACCCCACAAAACTATAAAAGAAATGGAATGAGAAACAGCTTGCAGTAACAGCTAATATCCTGATAGATCCAAGGTTTAATCTAAATAACTCAGCACGAGAAGAACTAATTACTAGTAAGAATTTAATATGAAGTACGTAATTAATCTAAATAATAAAAATAAAATTTAATTCAAGTATAATTTTGTCATTGGTAATGTAATTAGATTTTTTACTGAACTGATCAAAAAAATAAGTGTCAAAGGTAAGATTCGAACTTACAACCTCTAGAACATGAGCCTAGCGAGCTAACCAGTTGCTCTTCTTTGACAATGTCGTTAGCGAATTGGAAAAACGCTTAACAAATACCTACTAAAAGTTGTAATTCTTTTATACAATTTAATTAAGTAAAATAGAAGTATAATTACGCGAAAGCTGTTTGAAAGTAATTTGTTTTTTAGTAGTCTCAATTGTCCTAACTAGAACTAATGTCACTGGGCCTATTGTTGCTAACAACAAAATATTTCCAGAAAGTAAAAACTGTATAACGTAGTCAGTATATAATAAATGACCAATAGATATAATTTCAGTAAAATAATCTAATTTATTAACTCAATCTGAATAACTATTAAATAAAAAACTAGTACTATAAGGGTTAATTGATTCAAAAATACCTGGAACTACTATTAAAATTTCAATTAAAAAAATGACACCTAAAAAACTGCCGAATGGGAAATATTTCAAAGAATCTTTTGCTAAGTAAGCTGTTTTTATATCTAACATCATTACAACGAACAAAAACAAGACAGCAATAGCACCGACGTAGATTATAATAAAAACTAATGAAATATACTCACATTCTAGCAAAAATAAAAGACTAGATGAAGAAATAAAACTTAAAACTAAAAACAGAACTGAATATATTGAATTTTGACTAAGAATAACCATTAAAGAGCTTGTAAGTAATACGCAAGAAAAAAAATAAAAAAATAAATTAACTAACATGAGATTTAAAATTCTGAGTAATGAAAGGGAGATTTGAACCCCCGACATTTGGATTATGATTCCAACGTTCTGACCAACTAAACTATTTCATTTGTTCCAGCTACACGTTCCCGTACAGCTACCTTGTTACGACTTCATCCAAATTACTAATTTTTCAATGAACTAACGTTTTTATTTTAGAAAAAAATAAAAATAAAGTTTAATCTTCAAGTAAAGCTAGCTTTCTGCATGTGACGGGCGGTGTGTACAAAGCCAAGGTACGTATTCACCGCAACGTTCTGATTTGCGATTACTTGTGATTCCACCTTCATGTAAACGAGTTGCAGTTTACAATCCGAACTAAGAAAATTTTTAAAGATTAACTAAAAGTTTTTATTTTTGTTACTTTTTGTCATTTTCATTGTAGCACGTGTGTAGCCCAACTCATAAGGGCCACAGTGACTTGACTTAATTCTTACCTTCCTTTGAAGTTTTGTTAAGATTCACAGTTTTTTTAAAGCACAATCTTTTTAACTTTTTTGGTTAATGGTTTTTTTGAGTATTAACTACAAATTTATCATAAATCTTAAAGCTAAGACTCAAATCAGTTAACAAAAAAAAGTAAAGAAATTGAAAGTAAATTATTAAAAATAAGAGTTGCGCTCGTTAAAAGGAATGAACCAAACATCTTACGACACGAGCTGACGACAGTCGTGCAACACCTGTAGTGAAAATTAATTAATTTATTAATTAATGATAAAAAAATTTGAGTTAACACAAATTTTTTTTCAATATGTCAAGAGTTGGTAAGGTTTTGCGCGGATTATCGCATTAAACCACATGCTCCACCACTCGTTGTAGGCTCCCGTCAATTCCTTTGAGTTCCAATCTTGCGATCATACTCCTCAGGCGGAATGCTTATGGCGTTAGCTTAGAAAATCTAAAATTTTTTTAAATTACAGCACTCAGAATTTACAGTGTAAACTACCAGGGTATCTAATCCTGTTTGCTCCTTACACTTTCGTCCCTCAATGTCAGTTTGTACTAAAGAGTTGCTTTCGCTAACGATGTTCCTTCATGTATTCTTGGAATTTACTCCTTAACATGAAATTCTACTCTTCCGTATTAAACTCAAGTAAAACAGTCTTTTATCTTTTCTTAAAGTTAAACTTTAAATTTTAACATAGAACTTATATTACAATCTACGGACGCTGTACGCCCAGTAATTACGAATAACGCTTGCCCCTCCCGTATTACCGCGGCTGCTGGCACGAGATTAGCCGGGACTAAAACTTCTTTAAATAATGTCATTATCATTTTTAACGAAAAAACTTTACAACCAAAAATTAGCCGTCAATCATTCACATAATATTGCTGGATCAAACTTTCGTTCATTGTCCAATATTCCTCACTGCTGGCTAAAAATAGCCTGGACCTTATCTCAGTTCCAGTGTGGTTGTACGTCCTCTAAGACCAACTAAAGATCAAAGGCTTGGTAAACTATTACTTTTACCAACAACCTAATCTTACGCAAACTCATCTTTTAACAATTAATAAAACCAAAAACTTTTGCTAACTAAATCTCACAGAAATAAAAACTATGAAACAACCCACAAAGTTAGTTGGTAATTTTATAACTTTTTTTATTACTGACCGTAAAATAATAACGAAAATTTTAATATTACTATAAACTAATAATAGTTTTACCCTAAAAGAACAAGAAGTTATAATAGGTATAGTTTATCTTAAATTAAAAGGTAGACTTTGTATACTAAATTTTTGCATACTAGACACAAAAATATAAACAATTGCGTATTCCTCACCCGTTCGCTACGAAAATATTTCGTACAACTCGCATGTGTAAAGCATATTATTAGCGTTCACTCTGAGCCAGGATCAAACTCATTTCGAATAATTCGGAATTATTTATCAAATCCCAAACTTTTTTGACTTTAAATCTTAAAACTATACGTAACTACGTAGTTTTGAACTCACATAAAATCTATTAAAGAATTGATTAGAAATTAGAAATTATTATCAAATTAAATCTTAAACAATTTAAATTTTAGTACTTATTTGCTTAAAATTTTACAACTCTTATACATTAAGTCTATTACGTAATAATCTTTTACGACTTTCAAAAAATTTTTTTCAAGGCTAGTTTCTTGTTTAGATGCTTTCAACAATTATCTATTATAAATGTAGCTACTCGACAGTGCTATTAAAATAACAATCGATTCACCAGAGATTTACTTTTCCCGGTCCTCTCGTACTAAGGTCTACCCCTTTAAATTTTTAACACTCACGGTAGATAGGGACCAAACTGTTTTACAACGTTCTAAACTCAGATCATGTACCGCCTTTCTTGGCGAACAGCCAAACCCTTGGAACCATTTACAGCTCCAGGATGCGATAATATTATAGTCGAGTTATTTTTTAGTTTTCACTCGCTAATACAAAACCATACATGAATATCTTTATTCATACGGCTCCTACCAAAATTTTATTTTTAACTATAGATATTATTACTATATGAAACATCTATAATTACAACAAGAACTTAACGTAACGAACTATTATGATGATTTTTTGACAGGCATTAAAAATAGAGATCGTACTAAGTTTTTATTACTTTTTTTTTGGTTCTATACGTAGGCATATATATAACTTTTATTATATTATTGGCTTTTTACAAAATCTTAAAACGTGAAAATTCTACATCTTAGTGCTTGACACGTACTTATTTCGTTTTTATTTTTCATAGATACAAATGTTTTTTCTACTATACACCGAAATTTTCAGCCTCCTGACCTTTTTTGTTGCGTTTTATGGTCTAAAATATAACTTAATTTTTAGTTGAAGCTTTGAACGCATTTAAAAGGTATTACGTTATTACTTTGAAGCCCTCGTAACGGTGTTTTACTACATAGATTTGCTTTCGCTAAACTCATTAATAACATTCTAACGTATACTATTGACAATTTATGTCTAACTATAAACATTTAGCCCTGCTTTTATATTTACGAAAATATTGTTTTCGCAATGTATAGGGGAATCCATGGAGTAACCCACGGACAACTACGATTAATACCTAATGGAGGCTAGGTATATGGGAGTAAAACCCATCTGAAAAATAAATTGTCTGTAATAATAAATTTATCAATTTTACAGCAGTTATACAACAGTATATTTTTCTGTTTTTACACTAACGAATCGCACCCAACATCGAGGTGCCAAACCACTCCATCGATAGGGTCTCTAAAGAATGATTAGCCTGTTAGGTGGGATAGAGCAGACTTTATTGAGTCACACCCCCCTGAGAACCGTACATGAAATTTTAATTTCATACGGCTCCGATATATTTTCGATACAAAAAATTTGTATCGAGGTACATTTTGAAAATAAAGATCTAACACTAATGTTTGAGAAGAAGAAAACTTTTTTATTTTTTATGTTGTACACTTTTTACTCGTAACTTTCATTATAGATTGAACTACTCATGTATTATACTTACACTGAAGTTAATTTAACAAATTTTCTTGAGACATAGTGAAAAATAGTAATGCTGTTTAATGGTATTACTGTAAACTAAATACTTATCTTCATATTAGTCTGCTAATTTTCATTATAGTGGATTCCCACTTATCTTTTCTGATTACAAAACAAGCATTTGCTTTTAATATGTTTCTTCTACCCACAGCTCACCATATGAAATTACTTTTTATGGTTTCTTAATTTGTTTTTTTCATAGAAAAAATTATCGGGTTTACCAAGTTTTACAATTACAACTTATGTAAAGTCTTTAGGTAGTGTTTATGCTCAGTTTGTATAGACCTATTATCGTTTTACAGGGATACAAAAACGATCATTTCTTGTGAAAATAATTGCGCATGCGCTAATTATTTTGATTTGTTTTTTTAGATATTTTAATAGTAACATTACTGAGATTAGAACAACACTTAACTTGCGTTTACCACTGTTAGACTTTTTTGCTTAACATTTTAGAGTTTTACTCTTAAATTATTTTTTTACCTTACTCGCTTCGTACCATCTAATTTTTTTATAATAGCACTGTTAGGTAGCAACATCTTAATAGGTCAAGAAGAAGAGATCTTAACACTCTTATTTGTAATATGTAACATCTTGTCGCACATCCCTGGCGTACCTTTTATCCGTTGAGCGATGATCTTTTCCACTCAGGATCATCGGATCACTATAACCGATTTTCATCTCTGTTCGATTTGTCAATCTCTCAGTCAAGCAAACAATTTGCTATTATGCTCTTAAATTGGGTTTATTCAATTTGAGCTTACCTTCGTACGCCTCCGTTACTTTTTAGGAGGCGACCGCCCCAGTCAAACTACCCATTATAAACTGTTTTGAAATTATGAGTAACAAAAGTTCTTAAGAGTGGTATTTCATTTGTGTTTAAACAAATAACTTGCGTTACAGTTTAATAAAAACTTACCACGTATACTGCACATAAAAAATTTTATTACAATTTATAACTATAGTTACAGTAGGCAAGAAATCTCTTAACTTGCCTCTGATTCAAAACCGTGCATGATGGTTTTCCAATCACACGGCTCCTCTGTCTAAAACTTTATAATTGGCCACAAAGAATTTTCTTAAGTTTTATACAATTGTATACTTTGAAGTTGTTTAAATATATTGAACAATTTGATTAAGACAGTGAATACGTCAGCATATACTATTATTTACTAATAGCCATTTGCTTTTTATACAATCCTACTTTTAAAGATCTTACGGACCGTTACCTGCTCTTCATTTTAATGAATATAGAAATGAAGTGAGAATCTTTAAAGTTTTTTCGTTCCATACATACATTATTACAAGCTGAGAGGATTTGAACTTTACACCAGAGACGCTATAAGAAACGAGCTTAGGCCTTCACAAACCTAAACCTTGGTCTCTACTTTATATTTTAAAAGCGTAGGGATTTCTTAATAATTAAGTAAAAAATATTGCTTCCATACTTCGTGCTAATGATGCTTTGAACATTCAATTCGTATTTTACTATCCACCAATCACTTTTACTAGGAATTTATAAGATTTTCGTTTTTTTAAACACATTATCCCTTTTACGCCAGCGTCGATCATTGGTTTTTCCAGACAAATGAGCGTGGCGTATGTTTTCACTTAGTTTCTAAAAGGGAAGGTTTTTCACCTTCAAGTATTGTACAGTTCATTAATATACTATTAATGCCATGGTCGACAAAATTTAGTTAATTTTGTCTTTCCAATGGAACGAATCGCACGTAAAGGTGCACAGGGTCTTTCCGTCTAGCCGCGAGTAGTCTGCATCTTCACAGACATTTCAATTTCACTGAGATTGCATTGGAGACAGTAGGACAGTCGTTACGCCATTCATGCAGGACACCAATTAAATGCCAAGGAATTTCGCTACCTTTGGATATACATAGGAATTTATCCCCGTATCAGAACTACACATGCACATACCGTTCTATGCATGTAGCTCGCAATCACACACATTTGTAGATTAATTTTTTTTGAGGTTTAATTTAGAAATTATAATCTACGACAATAACTAATAGTTACATGACTAGTTGATTTCATTAATATTATGTGTTAGTCTTTAACTTACACATATATAATTTAGTTATAATTACTAATCAACTTCTGTATACTTTTTTTGTTTCATTTCATAACTGAAAAATAGTTTTTAACAAAACTTTAAAGCTTTTCATCAAGTTTTTGATTATATGTTTTTCCTGTAAAGACACTTGTAATAACAAGACTTTTTTTTCGGGTGGTTTTTTCTAATTATTTAATTAATAATTCTATTTACAAAGATAACATTAAAGATATTGACAGTCAATATATCTTTTTCTGTAAAAAATGCTCTATGCATTCCAGGAACTCGTAACCTGTAGATAACAAAAACCATTAGAAAAAGAGATTAGTTTAACCTTAAGCTTGTTTTCTTTTCCGTGTGTTACGGTTTAAGTAAAAGGTTTTTAAACTGTGGAATAGTATGTTATCTATCCATACATATAATAAATTTACTTTGATCGCACACCGTCAGAGTTACAGCCGCCGTTTACTGGGGGTTAAAGTCAAAGCCAAAACTTTTTCTATTAAGCTTGCAGCACCGGGCAGGCGTCAGTCTCTATACTTCTTTTTTCAAATTTGCAGAGACCTGTGTTTTTATTAAACAGTCGCTGTCCTCGATTTTGTGACAGCTTTTTAAAATTAAAACTTTAAAAAGCTACTCCTTATCCCGAAGTTACGGAGTCATTTTGCCGAGTTCCTTCAATACAATTAACTCAAGCACCTTAATTTACTAAATTTGTTCACCTGTGTCGGTTTACAGTACGGTATTATTTTAAGCTATTTCTTGAAAATATTAAAAAAGATTTAATCAAAACCAGACATAGATTATTTATACTGCCTACGGCAAGATAAATAACTGTTGATTATTAGATACAATAAAAATTAAATTCATATTTTGTCACTTTATAATATAATAATAAATTATTACCCATTAATTAAAACTTTCGTTGTTATCTTAGGGACCGATTAACAATAAGGAGGATTAGCCTTTCCTTATAAACTTTGAACTTAAGGTGACGCAGTTTATTATTCACTTAAACGTTTTTCGCTACTCATATCAATATTTTCATTTTTGATTTTTTCAATTTATATAACTACAAATTTTCTTAAATATACAAAACGTTCTGCTACTATTTAAACTAATTTACAAATTAGTTTAAATTTAATGTTTCGGCAAATAATTTTAGTCCCTATACATTTTCGACGCTAAAAAACTAAACCAATGAGTTGTTACGCTTTCTTGAAAAGATGGCTGCTTCCAAGCCTACATATAAGCTGTTAAAATTTTTTTACTTTCTTTTTCACTTAATTATTTTTGAGGGCCTTAACAAATAATTCGGGCTGTTTCCTTTTTGACTATGAATCTTAGCACTCATAGTCTGTCTGTTTTAAATCTTTACAATTTTATATTTGGAGTTTCATTAAATGCAGTAAGACTTTACGCCCCCTTTATTTATCGAGTGCTCTACCTTAAAATAAAGAATTTAAAACGCTCTACTTAAATAGATTTCGCAGAAAACCAGCTATCTCTAAGTTTGATTGGCCTTTCACCCCTAACCACAAATCATCTCAGTATTTTTCTACATACACGAGTTCGGCCCTTCAATAAGCGTTACCGCTTTAAATGCAGCCTGTTCATGGTTAGATCACTTAGTTTCGGGTCTTATACCAACGACTGTAAAAAAAGTAATTTTACTTTTTTATTTGTACAAATTTTTGCTGATAATTATTATTAGAAAATACCAAGTAACTTATGAAGATACCGATATTTTATAAATTTTATTAGTCATGATAATTAAATGGCTCTTATACTTGATATTTGCAGAGCCAACTATTTTTGAAGTTATATAACTTAAACGCAATTTAAAACTTAGGTTTTTTTAGCTTACACTTTTTACTGTTTAAGCTCGCCATTGATATAAACTCATTGATTCATTATGCAAAAGGAACGCTGCCGCTTTTGTTATAAGCAACAACTGATTAAAAACATTAAATTTCAAGTTCTTTTCAGATTCAAAAATTCTTTTTCACCTTTCCCTTACGGTACTTATTCACTATCAATCATTAATACTTTTCAGATTTTGAGGGTGGTACCCCAATATTAGAATAATACATGACATGTATCATTTTACTTTTTACCTTAAATTTTTAAGATATGCTTTACAGGACTTCATACTATTTAATTTATGTTACCTTCTTTGGTTAATTAGTTTTTTAAGCATCTCTCATATAGTTATTAAGGTTAATCAATTCCGCTTTTGCTCGCCACTACTTACGGTTTCTCGGTTGATTTTTTTGCCTAGCTACTTAGATGTTTCAGTTCACTAGCTTAAAAAATTTTAACTGAAAAACAGTTAAAATCTGTTTAAATTCTTTAAAACTCTTTTATGACTAGAAGAATTATAAGCTATACTTTTTGGCTTTATAATATTTCGTTTTACAAACGTTCTTTGGTTATTAATGTTGAGGTATTCATTTAATGTATTAAAAAGATTTAATTTAAAGGCGAATAATGGGATTTGAACCCATGACATTTAGAATCACAATCTAATACTCTAACCTAACTGAGTTATATTCGCCAAAACTTTTTGTAACTAACATAATTAAAAAACATTAGACACCAAATTACTAGACATTATTTTGGGAAATTGAGGTGCTATGTTTTTGAACCATGTATGTCTATTTAGATATTTTAAATGTAGAGTTGTATACGTAAACATTAGGTAATAATAGATTTGAACTATTAACTTTTTCGTTGTAAGCGAAACACTCTACCAATTGAGTTAATTACCTATTAAATATCAAGTGTATTGAGGAGAAAACCTAACGTATGCAACCGGGTTTTGGAAGTAAGAAGTATCTATCTCGAAGATTTGCATACTTGACCTTTCGTGCAAATGTACTATCGCTCGGTTATAAAGATTTGGTTCAAGGTCTCATGCGACCAATCTAATAAAACCCTCAGATAATAATTGGGCGTCTCGATGGTCATACATAAAATACCTGTTCTTTGCGTGATGGATTATATTCTTGGAATCAACCACCCACATCACTCTGCCCGAATAGCAACACCTAATGGCTCATGCATGTTTCAACAGAGTCTATGCCTGTATCACTACATAAACAAAATTCCTGCAACGCATAAATTATGTCGTTTGTTGTCTGAAGTAATGACCTATCGCAACAAAAGGCTTACATAAATAAAAATTTGAAAGATTGGAAGACACATTCATAGAGAACACATTTCCTAAAGTCATAAAAATACAACTAACGGTCAAGGACTAAAATCTACTAAATGTAAACTATACTTTGTTTTTAAATATTAGAACTGACCGCAAGATGACAAAAATTAATATTGTTAATCATACCTACTCTAAGGTCTTTGAGAATGAAGAAATAATGTTCTTTCAATTGAATAAAAGTTGAATATAAAATACATAAAAAGTTTTTAGATAATTAATCTAAAAACTTTAATTAGAATAAAATAATATTATAAATTCCCATATAATTAATTAGTATTTAAATATATTAATTCTAAAATACTCTTGAGCGCACAGATTTCAGGTTATTTTTTTATTTTTGATAGGAAGAAAATCTATTTAAAGAGTTAAAACCTTTAAGTATATTTTTCACTAATAATCATTTTTTTATTAAACTATCTAACGAACGAATTATGACTATGGTTAACTTTGGTAATGAAGGTGCTAAAAATATCACCTATGTACAATAGCGTCTGTGATGTAAAATGTCTCCATACCACACATTTGTGTAATCGGATCTTCCCGCAACAAGTATGACCAAGTTGCTCTGGTATCCAAAGCAAGCTGCGGGTCACCTAGAAGACCCGACAAATAGTACCTAAGAACTTATATGCGGTCTTACATGGAATACACATTTTTAATATGTATTATTACACCTTGGTAATTCACAGCCCACCCTTCTGGGACTTTAAAATTTAAAGAATAATAAATACCTACATCGAATTTAAGTAACACGCACATTACATCTTCACTGTTTTATAGAATTATTCCCCTCAATGAAAAAGAGCACAACCGAAGTTAGATCAAAATCGAAGGTTAAAAAACTTACCTGTAAAAACCGGAGCTAACGTAAAAACCGTTACGTAATCTGCAGCCTTATACTCAACGAAAATAATCAGAATACTAGTAACAAGTCCGAAATATTTAATTCTATTTAAGACCGTTACTTTTATTGCAACTTTATTTGACTGTGTTCCGGTGGATCTGAAATTAATTAATAAATAAGAACGAAACCCTGCACCTTCTCAACCAACAAACACTCCTGTAAAATTATACACAATGACTAAACTTAACATAAAAAGATGAGAAGAAATAAACCATTGACTATCTATTATATAGAATATAAATGTACTACGAAAAAACCACTGTCCTACCAACTGAACTATTACCCTAACTCACAACATATCCTATCTTAGATACTTTGTGGAAAAGATGAACGAAACGGCAACTCATTGTCAAAATACCGTACCATACCTTCTCCCGAACGGAGTACTTCAATGTTCTTCCAAGGAAAAGATGTGACGATCTGATTATATTTCCCCCAGGTTGTTGGAAATAGGTTTGCTAAAGCCTCCAGGAAATCCGCCAAAACACACAGCGTCATATTTGAATTAACACAGCATTTCGTAACATCATTTACACCCTCTAAGTAAGGAAAACACGTTTTTATGTTACTCGTCGCGTCTGGTATGCAAACCTTTGCGCATAAATGAAAACATTCATTATGAAAAGAACTTTCAGTTGATCATAAGAAAATTGTGGAATAGACGCTCATCTCATCCGAGCTTGCTCTAACCGTAATGACTTAAAGAATCAAATAAAAAACCACAATCTCCACTTAACATTCCAAAATTAATTCATAGAGTAAGTTTTGTATCTACGCAATAATTTGATAATGATACCTCACAAAAGAACAAAACACGAACAACGTAAAGTAGTGCATGATGCACTAAGAAGTCTAAATTTTCTGTCGAATGACTCTGCGTGAAAAAACCAATGAATGGTGAAGAAATTAATAATAGATAAATAAAGAGTTTATAAGGAATCCACTTATAAATCTGAAATTATGGAAATAAATCCGAAGAAACTCCAATTGAAAATCGTAACAAAAAAAAACACAAGGAAAAAATCGTTAAAACTTTAAGGCACCTAAATAGACTCGTTCCCTAATGTAAAGAATATCAGTAACCCTCCGTGCTCTGCCCTGTTGAAGTTCCATTACGTTTACTGTATCCATATCAAATAATTCGAGAAGTGATAAAAAACATGGTCAATCTTATAAAAACTTTACTAAGCTCACCTATAACTACCACAGACTAAAAACCCTTACACCCACGAGAAATACGACGCCACTAAAATTGAAATAATTCATTGCTATAAAATAATTTAATATGAAATCACTTATATTGAAATGAATAAAATGGTACATCTCTCATATCACTCCTTGCATGTAACCTAACATTTCAGAAGTTGTTCTTAACATACTCATTGAATAAGTTACCCTTTATCTATTAGAAGTTTTTTATTAAACCAAATACAAACAAATATTATGTATTTGCTTGTATTGGTAAAAATAACTTCAAGACAGATACTAAAAATATAATGTCTTCTAAGTTTGTAATCAAGATTTTATATAACTATTTCCTTTCCCTTAACTATCATGAAAATTTATTTAAATAAAAAAATACTTTTTAGGTTTACGTACTAAAAACCTTTACAACCGGAAAAAGTGTAACATCACCCAAATTAAGGGAGTTCATTGCTGTGAAATCGTTTAATATGAAATCACTTATATTGAAATGAATAAATTGTACATCTCTCATATCACTCCTTGCATGTAACCTAACATTTCAAAAGTTATTACTAACATACTCATTAAATAAGTTATCGTTTATCTATTAGAAGTTTTTTATTAAACCAAATACAAACAAATATTGTGTATTTGCTTGTATTGGTAAAAATAACTTCAAGACAGATACTGAAAATATAATGTTTTCTAAATTTGTAAATAAATCAAAATTTTATATAACTATTTCCTTTCCCTTAACTATCATGAAAATTTGTTTAAATGAAAAAATACTTTTTAGGTTTACGTACTGAAAACCTTCACGACCGCAAAAAGTGTAACATCACCCAAATTAAGGGATTTCATTGCTGTGAAACCGTTTAATATGAAATTACTTGTATTGAAGTGAATAAAATGGTACATCTCTCATATCACTCCTTGCATATAGCCTAACATTTCAAAAGTTATTAATAACATACTCGTTAAATAAATTATCTTTTATCTATTAGAAATTTTTTATTAAACCAAATACAAACAAATATTATGTACTTGCTTGTATTGGTAAAAGTAACTTCAAGACAGATACTAAAAATAGAATGTCTTTTAAATTTGTAAATAAATCGAAATTTTATATAACTGTTTTCTTTCCCTTAACTATCATGAAAATTTATTTAAATGAAAAAATACTTTTTAGGTTTACGTACTGAAAAAAAAACCTTACAACCGCAAAAAGTGTAACACCACCAAAATTGATGGAGTTCATTACTGTAAAATCGTTTAATATGAAATCATTTATATTCAAATGGTACATCTCTCGTATTACTTCTTGAATGTAAGATAACATTTCAAAAGTTATTACTAACATACTCATTAAATAAGTTATCGTTTATCTATTAAAAATTTTTTATTAAACTAAATACGAACTAATAATATGTATTTGCTTATGTTGAAAAAAGTAACTTCAAGGTAGATACTGAAAATACAATGTCTTCCAAATTTAGAAATAAATCAAGATTTTATATAGCTATTTCCTTCTCCTTAATTATCATGAAAATTTATTTAAATAAAAAAATACTTTTTAGGTTTACGTATGAAAAAATGTGATTAAGCCTGAAATAATTTCATAGCGTACCAATAAATATTGCAAATAGCTCTGTTTATTTGCAGTCATATTTTATGATGTCCTGAAGGGCTATTATACGCTCAAGTATAACACAGCAAGTAATTAATATTGAGAAATGAAAGGTAGATAATATTTCAGCTACATCTGATAATTAAGATATTTCTATCACTAACTTGAATTATATTAAATTGATTTTGTTAATTATTCTTTTCATTCTTATATATAATTCCAACAATGATTATTAAAACATTTCAAACAAGTAAATAAAAATATATTTTCATTTACTTACGTATAATTTTTAAAACAAATCATACGATTATATCATTAATATATAATATAATAATATACTGCAC
>Ga0209713_10000083_pt1 | contig 54245 bp, 45 predicted proteins | sample ArcOceMetagenome_3_FD_187444 | JGI IMG/M metagenome (GOLD analysis project Ga0209713, IMG submission 187444) | Marine eukaryotic phytoplankton communities from Arctic Ocean - Arctic Ocean- Svalbard ARC20M Metagenome (SPAdes) (version 2) | ecosystem: Environmental > Aquatic > Marine > Oceanic...
ACTACCATCTTTGGTAATGTGTCCAATAATAAAAACCGAAGTTTGTGTTTCTTTGGCAAATTTCATCAAATCTCCTGTGCATTCTCTAATTTGAGAAATACTTCCTGGCGAAGAAACCAAATAGTCTGAATGCAATGTCTGTATAGAATCTATGATTATAATATGAGGGGCTAACTCCTCTATTTGAGCAAAAATATTCTGAAGCTTTGTTTCATTCAATAAAAAACAATTCTCCGAAGTTTTACCAATTCGGTCAGCTCGCATTTTTATTTGTTTCAAACTTTCCTCTCCCGATACATAAAGTACTCTCGCTTTGGAATGTTGAAGCGCCATTTGTAACATCAAAGTAGATTTTCCTATTCCAGGTTCTCCTCCAAATAAAACTAACGAACCATGAACTAATCCTCCTCCTAAAACTCGATTGAGTTCTATATCTTTAAAAATAATTCGGTTGTGTTTTTCATCTACAACATCACCAATTGCTACCGGCTTAGAAACTCTTTTGGTTGTTTGACCTACATTAAATAGCTTTTTCTCATTTTTCGAGACTATTTCCTCAACATAAGTATTCCATTCATTACAAGAACTACACTTCCCTATCCATTGAGGGGATTGAGCTCCACAATTTTGACAAAAATATGATTTCTTGATTTTAGCCATTTCTTATACTTGTTCTTCTACTTCTGAATTAGAAAATTTAATTTTTATCGCATACAACGAATAGATACCTAATATCACCAACAAAAGAGTAAGAATAACCCAGGTCATAATTGAAAAACTAGAAGCTAAGCTTTCATCAATATTATAATAAACAAGAGCAGCTGTAATAAAAATTGGATACAGTCCTATTCCTCCTGGTGTTATTCCTATTGCAATGGCTCCAACAACAAATGCAACCAGTAATTCTTTTATTCCAATATTTTCCATTCCAGCTACTCCTTGTGCCATTAACCACATTAAAGCTATATATGTAAACCAAATAAACAATGTGTGAAGAATAAAAGTGACTCTCTTTTTCATAATGAAAATCGTTCTTACTCCTTCCCACATTCCTTTCATTTTTATTATAAAAAATCCTCTAATTTTAGATGAAATCAAGAAAGCTAAAACTCCTATTAATCCAATCCCAAGTATACCATATAATAAATAAGGTGGACCAGATGATTCATCCCTTTTTGTAAATTCATCAATTACATCTTGACCTACTAACAATGAAGTACCTCCCATTATTAAAAGTAACATAATCAAATCAATAATTCTTTCAGCAACTACAGTTCCAAAAACTTTATCGAACGGTAGGTTTTCTTTTTTCGCTAAAAACCCTGGGCGTGCAATCTCTCCACTTCTAGGGATTGTGAAATTCAATACATACCCAATCATTGTTGCGTGATACATGTTGGATAGCTTTGGCTTGTATCCCAGAGGTTCCATAAGGAATTTCCATCTATATGCTCTACTCACATGACCTAGCCATGCTGTTATTAATGCAAGCATTATCCAAAAGTAATTTGCGCTAGCAAAAGCTACAGGAATAGCATCCTTTTGTCCTTGAGTCAACCCTGAATAAAAAAACCAGGTCAAGTAAATTCCAATTCCCAGAGGAATTACAATCTTCAATATTTTAATTATATACTTCTTCAATTGAGATTTTTTTTTACCAAAGATAAGATTATCCTACCAAACAAGAATTGTAATTTTTAAAAATATAATCGATACAAAGCTACTGGGAAAAATCCTCTTTGATAATTTGTTTTTATTACCTGCTCTGACACCTTGTATCCTTGAATAAATATGTTTTTTTGATTTGTGATATTTTGAATGTCAAACATAAATTCTTGCGTTACTTTTTTACTGTTCCATCTAAACCCAACTTTAAAATCTAATCTAAAATAAGGTTGGTAATTCTGAGAAAAAGCATCCTCGTTATTTCTCACTTCTTTAAATTGGGCTTGAGAAGCTGCCAAATCTATTGGCGTATAAGCTCTTCCTCCTGCAACAGTTATTTTTGTGTCAAATGTAAGCGATATGTTGTTTTTTAATACAAACTCTTTTCCTGCCAAAGCATTAAAAACATACGTATTATTAAATGCCGTGTTCCTTTCCACTCCATCACTCCCTTTATATTTAGATTCAAAAACAGAGGCAGTTAATAGATAATAATATCCTTTAGAAAGAAACTTTTCAAAAGTAAGTTCTACTCCATAATTATATCCTGTTCCTTTATTTACCAATCCTGTCTTATTAGGCAATGTAAAATCTGCTCCTTCATTCAGCATTGAAAAAGAACTACTAAATGTATCAATCGGTATATTGTAAATGTATTGATAATAAACCTCAGCTTTTAATCTAGAATTAGCCCCTGTGTTTATTTCGTAACCTAATACATTATGAATACTGCGAGAAAAATCTAAATTCTCATTTGGTGTTGTATTGTTTACATTGTCGTTTATAAAATAAACGACAATTGGCTGCAATTGACTGTGCATTCCAAAACCATATGTCGCCTTACTTTTTTTTGTCATGTCATACCTTAGTCCTATTCTTGGCTCTAAACTTTTAGAGTTTGATAAGGCAAAGTATTGACCTTGCATACCAAAATTACCAACAAACTTTTCAGAAAAATTATGCCTCCAAGTAAAGTATAATTGATTCAGGTTTAAACTCCCTTTAAAATTAGTATTCTCTTTGAAATCGTTTAACCTCTTAGAACTATCGACAAAGTTAATTGCATATATCTTTGAAATTATTCCAGTATTCCAACTGTCTCTAACACTTATCTTTTTATTTAATTTAAAATGTGCTGAATAAGTGCCCATTTTTCTATCAAATCTCGAAAGCTTTGTAAATTGATCGGTATTAAACCCTGTAGAATCTACTTTTCCTCCAGATCTTGTTCCTGATGCTACAACCACAAATTTTGAAAACATAGTGGTATTAAAAAAATATTTATGAGACACTCCAATAATTCCTGTTTGACTTGTGAATTTAGATTCCCAAGATTCATCAGCAAATAAATTAGTCTCGGAAGTGTCTATCTTGAAATCAATATTACTAAATCCACCAACTCCAAACAAAGAGAAAATTCCTGCTTTTTTAGTGGGCACGTTTATTTTGAAAGTTAAATCTTGGTACTCTGGAATCGAAGATCCAGTCCCTAAATCTATTCCTAATGTATTAAAAACACCCAAAGTCGAATATCTATAATTAAACATATAAGAAGCTCTTTTTCCTTTTTTTAGTGGCCCTTCAGAACCCAACTCAAATCCATTTGCTCCAATTTGAAATAAATGTTCATAATTATCATTATTCCCTTCTCTCAATTGTAAATCAAACACTCCTGACATGGCATTTCCATATTCTGCAGACCATGCTCCGGTCATAAATTCTGAGTTCTTAAGGTTATTCACATTCAACATACTAATGGGTCCTCCTGTAGTTCCCAAAGTAGAAAAATGGTTGGGACTTGGTATATCAACCCCCTCTAACCTCCAAAGTACTCCTGTAGGAGAATTTCCTCTTATTATTATGTCATTTCTATCGTCTGACGAACCACTAACTCCTGCATAGTTTTGTGACATTCTTGCTGGATCTTGTAAAGTTCCCGAAAACCTTGTCGCCTCTTCTATGGAAAGAGTTCTAGAACTAACAGTATTCATTTTATTTATAGATTCTCTCTTATCCATATTCCCTCTTACAACAAACTCTCCAAGCTCTGTGTATTTTTCGGATAAGTTAATATCCTTGCTTAACTCCTTAGCGGATAAAACAAGTAAATTAGGAATTTCGCGTGTTTCATACCCCAAAAAACTAACGCTAATAATTTGACGTCCAGTTGGCACATTTTCCAATCTATAATCTCCATTTACATCTGTTGTTGTTCCTATAATTGGATCACTACCTACCAATATAACATTCACACCTATAAGTGTAGCTTGCGAAACTCTATCGGTAATTGTTCCTCTAATTACTGAGGTTGTTTGTTGAGAAAAAAAAGGACTTGATAGCAATAAGAATATTGCTGTTTTAATTAAATTTTTCATAATTATAATGTTTTACAAAGAAAAACAATAATTCGATAATAAAACTTAACAATAGTTAAGAAATAACTAGAAACTTAGATTTTGTGGTTCCCTTCCTGATTTTAGAAAGAGAATCTAGTATAACTTACCTTGTGTTTATCTAATTCAAATTTATTCGTATAATTCGTTTCTATCCTACCTCCTATTTTTATATAAAAAAAACTCCATTAGAATATTCTAATGGAGTTTCACACAGACAATTATAATTAAATTTACTTCATTATCACCAATCTTTTAGTAAACGAGCTATTATCTGAAGTAAACCTTAGGAGGTAAACTCCTTCTGAAAAATCATTTAAATCAATTCCTTCCAAGTTCTTTCTATTAATTATCTCCTTAGAAAGAACGAGTTTTCCTGTGCTGTTTATCATATCAATACGAACATTCCCCATACTTTCATCTAAAAATGAAATATTCAAATAATGACTAGCTGGATTTGGATACACAACTACCGATCTTGAAAGTGCTGACTCTTCTAATCCTGTGCAATTAACAACTACAACTTGTGTCGTATTTATTTTTTCGCATATCCCGTAAACCCCTCTTAAAGTTGCTGTAAAAACTCCTGCAGTGGTATAAGTGTGAGTTCCATTTGGTATTGTTGAAGTTGTTAAATCTCCATACTTCCAATCATAGGTTATTGCATTTGAACCTGTCATACTAAAATAAATAGCTTCTCCAAGACAAACCGTATCAGGTGTTGCATTCGCTACTACTGTAGGAATTAGATTATGTGTAACAGTTACATAACCTGTATCACCTTGGCAATTTCCATTACTTGCTACTGACCAATATTGAGTAGTTGCAGTTGGGGTTACATTTATTGAAGAAGTTGTTGCTCCATTACTCCAATTGTAGGACAACCCACCTGATGTAGAGAAAGTAATTGGAGTACCATCACATAAAGTTGTATCACCTGGTGTTATTACTGTTGTAGGATACGATCTAACTGTCAATACTTTTGAAACACTATCAGAACCACATCCATTTACAGATTTCATTTTTACATTAAAAACCCCTGGGACTGTAAAGAAAACTGTATCATCTTCTTGGCTAGAAACACTGGGTAACCCTCCTGGAAAAGTCCAATAAATAGTTCCTGCTCCTGTAATAGTTCCGTCAAAATAAATTGAATCTTGTTCACAAACCAATAAAGAAGTCTCAGTAAAACTTACAGTAGTTGCTGAAGTATCAACAATTATTGTTCTAATAATACTGTCATTACTACAAATCCCTTCTAGGTATAATATTGCATTGTATGTGCCAGAATTAGAATAAGTTACTGTTTGATTTATATTCGTAGAAAATGAAGGGGTTCCTCCTGGAAAAAACCATTTTAAAGAATCGTAATTAGAAAGAGAAGTTGCTGAGAAATTAGTAGATTGCCCTTGACAAATTCTACTTCTCGATACATTTAATGTTCCTGTTGCTGGTAAATCTGTATAAATTACTCTAAGCCCAGTTGAAGAATTTATTGCCGCAACAGCTGTTGAACTTTGCCATATTCCAGCAGTTTTCACATAGGTTGTATTTAAGCCTCCTATTCTATGTAAGGCTGCAGTAATTACAAGTGTATCTCCCACTCCATAATTTAACTCTATCCCTGTCCAAAAATTACCCGTAACAAATGGAGGTGTGGTTAAGTAAATTTCATTACTCACTCCTGCTACCAAGCTATTTATTAATATTGTATCAGAAGATAAAATTGCCCCTGGAGAACCGGCATTGTCGGCAAATACATTAATGACAAAAGTAGAAGTTGGGGTTCCAGCATAGGCTTGAACAACAGGTAAAATAACTCTTTGAATTGTATTTACTCCTGTTAAAGTAAAAGGTTCTGCATAACCACTTAAATTTGCTCCATTGTGTCCTGGATAGTACCCCCAAGTTCCTATTAAATCATAGAAAATCATAGTATCCACTGCCAAATTATAATTATCTAACGTATCGCAGAATCCTGGAGGTGTAGGGATTACAACCACACATCCTGTTTTAGTTACCGAATCTTTCAATGCTGCATTTTCCACTACCATTTCCACATTGTATGTTCCCAATAAAGAATAGCTTTTAACAGGATTGACCAAGGTTGAACTTGTTCCATCTCCAAAATCCCATTTCCAACCGAAAGCAGCAGGAAAAGAAATAGAGGTATCATTAAAATATAATGGATAACCTGGATATACTGTATCACAGCCTGTAAAACCTGGTGTTAATTGTGTATTATAAGGAAGACAAAAAGTGTATGTTGCTGAATCTCCAAAATTTGGATTAATTGATTTCGCTATGGTTTGACCTGTTGTTACATCAGTTACAGAAAACTTACCATCTGTAAAGCAAAATCCTGATTTCTGCAGTCCATCTCCACCTACATCATATATGGTAAATACATAACACCCCGAATCCAGACAAGCAGTCTCAAAAATGTTTTGAATTTGTTGCGCATACCCTCCTCCTGTCATAATAATTGCTCCTCCCGTATCTTTTAACACCCAAGAAGTTTCTTGTGCTTTACAATCGGTCGTTATAGCTATAACTACACCAAACCCATCTTTAGAATAAAATGCAGAAGAAAGTGAATTATCTGATGTAAATCCATCGTTATTGAATCCATTAATAAGAGTTGAATCAATCTCTACATTATAAGAATGAGCTCCTGTTATTGTTATAATTTGAGGAAAAACTACTGTATCACATTCTGAAGGAGCTAATTTCCCTGACCAAAAATAGTTAAGTACTGTACCTGCATCAATGCTATATTTAATATTAAAGGTTTTTAATGTATCCCAACCTCCATTACAAACTATTGCATAACCTGGAATAGTATTAGAACAAACAGTATCTTTTGGATAAAGTATACTTGCTACATAAGGATTATATTGGAAGGGAGATAAACAATTTGGAGTAGTTGTTAAAGCATTTCTTGCACCACCCAAAGCTAATACAGCTCTCATTCTTGTAACTTGATTTGGAGTAAAGTCTGAAGCACAAGCCCCATTTTGGTATTGCATGTAATTTTCTTTATTGTCTAAAGGACAAGCAAGAGTTGTACAAGCATTTCCTGTCCCAACTGTTGTAGGAGGTGTATCGCAACAGTTATCTCCTGATGTTGCACAAGGAGTTCCTGGCGTACACGAAGAAGTTCCTTGAAAAGTGTGGTATAAATTAAGGTAATGACCTAATTCATGAGTTAAAACACGGTTGTCATTTGTTGCAGACCATAAGTTAAATCCATTACCTCCGGAGATATCATTTCCTGTTGCACTGAATCTAATTACAACACCATCTGAGGTAGCTGATCCTCCAGGAAATGTAGCATATCCAATTACTCCTCCTCCTCCTCCAGCATAAATATTGGTAGTACTTTTAATTTTATTTACCACCCATACATTTAAGTATTGGGCTGGATTCCATTGCACCATTGTTTTCATTGGCACATCACTTCTCCAAGAAGCTTGATGGTATACTCCACTATCTACATAACCCTGAATCCCAGACATATCATGCCTAGTAATTCCACTTGTAAAATTACCACTAGGATCTTTTCTTGCGATACAGAATTCTATTTCAGCATCTATTCCTAAGGGTCCACCTTGAGCTATTCCTCCATCTGCAGAGTTTCTTCTAAAGTCTCTATTTAATGCTGCAATACAAGAATAAATTTGAGCATCCGGTATGTTAGTTGAATCTCCTACTGCCTCACCTTCATGCATGACATGGAAAACAATTGGAATAGTATAAACAACCCCTCTACTTCCAGATCTACTTGAAGCTTGATTCTGAATATATTGTTGAGTTGCAACTTCTATTTGTTGCCTCATTGCTTTGTAAGTTGGGTCTTGCCTCAATAGAAACTCATCCATGTAGTGAGAAGCACATTTCTCTCCTACGAATGGTGTTGTCTTTCCTGGTATAAGGGGAATCGTAACTCCTTGTGAGATTTGCGCTATTACTGGGGATAATAACAAAACTAAAATAAGCGTTTGGAGTATGTTTTTTATCTTCATAAATATATCTGCGTTTCCTAAAAATACGAAATTTTATTTATTTGGTTGCTTAAATTTTAGAGAGATAACTAAACCTATTTAGCTTGTCGATTGTTTCTCTAAAATTTTAATATGATCTCTTAATCTTGCTGCTTCAACAAAATCAAATTCTTTTGCAGCTTTTTCCATGGCCTTCTTAGTCATTTTAATATTGTTTTCTACTTGATTTTTAGTCAAGTAAGAAACTTCCTCTTCTGCTGCAATAGTATGCACCTTTTCTAAATTATTCTCAAATTTATAAGGCGTGTTTTCCGAATTCTTTTTAATTGGAGTGGGGGTTAATCCATGTTTTTTATTGTGTGCTATTTGAATTCCTCTCCTTCTCTCTGTTTCATCTATAGTCTTCTGCATAGAATTGGTCATCTTATCCGCATACATTATCACTCTCCCATTTACATTTCTTGCTGCTCTTCCTACAGTTTGTACCAATGCTCTTTCCGACCTTAAAAAACCTTCTTTATCTGCATCCAAAATAATGATTAAAGAAACTTCTGGCAAATCCAGTCCTTCTCTCAGTAAATTGACTCCAACAAGTACGTCATAAGCACCTTTTCTTAAATCTTGGATAATTTCAATTCTATCCATTGTATCCACATCAGAGTGGATATATCTTGATTTAACATTCACTCTATCCAAATATTTTTGCATCTCCTCTGCCATTCTTTTGGTAAGAGTAGTTATCAATATTCTTTCGTCTAATTTTATCGTATCGTGAATTTCATCTAGTAAATCATCTATCTGGTTTTTACTTGGGCGAACTTCAATTTTTGGATCTAACAAACCTGTAGGTCTTATTAATTGTTCCACAAAAACCCCCTCCGATCTTTCTAATTCATAATCGGCAGGGGTTGCCGACACATAAATAGTTTGCTCTGTGATCGCTTCAAACTCCTCAAACCTCAAAGGACGATTATCCATGGCTGAAGGCAATCTAAATCCATGTTCCACCAAGTTTATCTTTCTGGCTCTATCACCTCCATACATAGCTCGTATTTGTGGTAAAGTAACATGACTTTCATCCACCACCATCAACATATTATCTGGGAAATAATCTAACAAACAGAAAGGCCTAGACCCTTGTTCTCTTCCATCAAAATACCTCGAGTAATTTTCTATTCCAGAACAATAACCCAACTCTCTTATCATTTCCAAATCCAGAGTTACTCTTTCTTCCAGTCTTTTAGCTTCTAAATGTTGTCCTCCTTTTTCAAAAGCATCTATTCTAGCAACCATATCCTCTTGAATCAAATGAATTGCTCCTTGAATGGTATCTTTCGAGGTTACAAATATATTGGCTGGGTAAATTAAATAGTCATCAAATTTTTCAATTGTCTTTGATGTTTCGTTATCTATAGTTGCTATGGATTCCATTTCATCACCCCAAAATCCTATTCGCAATGAAAAATCTGCATAAGGCAAATTGATGTCAATTGTATCTCCTTTCACTCTAAAAGTTCCTCTTTCAAAATCTAAACCTGCTCTAGAGTAGAGGTTGTCAACTAACTGTCCTAAAAATGTATTTCTAGTTACAACCTGTCCAACTTTTATTTCAAGAATACTGTCTTTGAAATTGGTTGGGTTTCCAATACCATAAATACAAGAAACTGAAGAAACAACAATTACATCTTTCCTTCCAGAGAGTAAAGCAGATGTTGCTCTCAATCTTAATTTTTCTATCTCATCATTGATGGATAAATCTTTTTCTATGTAAGTTCCTGTAGTTGGTAAATAAGCTTCTGGCTGGTAATAATCGTAATAGGAAACAAAATACTCTACTCTATTTTCTGGAAAAAAATTGGTGAACTCTTCAAACAATTGTGCTGCTAAAGTCTTGTTGTGAGAAAGAACCAAAGTTGGTCTATTTGTTTGTTGGATAACATTCGCTACTGTAAATGTTTTTCCAGAACCTGTTACCCCAAGTAAAACTTGACTTTCTGCTCCGTCATTAAGTCCTTGTACCAATTCCTTTATTGCTCCTGGTTGATCTCCAGTTGGTTTAAAGTCTGAAACTAATTTGAATTCCATTTACTTATAGTTTGTTTTAGTTAGTTAACTCTTTGAAAATATTCTCTAATTTCTGTGTTTCTTTTTGAAGCGAAAGCACAAGAATTCCTTTACTTGATGCAAATTTTGAAATCTCCACCCTTAAATCTTCGGGTTTTGTAGAAATCAATTGCCAACTATTACCTTCAAGTTGTTTTACTTTCTCTACTCCTTTTATAGATTTCAATTCGGTTTTAGAAACTATTTTTTCAAATTCTACCTGAACAATTTGTTGACTTGAGTTAGAGTTCATCATCTGAAGCGCATCTTTATCAACTATTAGTTTGCCTCTATTTATTATGACAATTCTGTCGCAAATTGCTTCAATCTCTTGCATAATATGTGAAGAAAACATAACCGTTTTTTCTTTCCCAATATTTTTAATTACTTCTCTAATGTCTGCCAATTGGTTAGGGTCTAAACCACTTGTTGGCTCATCTAGAATTAATACTTTTGGATCATGAATAAGAGCCTGGGCTAATCCTACCCTTTGTTTATAACCTTTAGATAATTGTCCTATTTTCTTATTTTGTTCTAACCCTAAACCAACTAAATCAATTACATTAGAGAGTTTTTCTTTTTTCTTATTCAGTTTATGAATACCTGCTATAAATGTCAAATATTCTTTCACATACATATCCAAATATAATGGATTGTGTTCTGGTAAATAACCTACTCGTTTTCTTATCTCGAGCGAATCTTCTCTCACGTCATATCCATCTACAATTACGGTTCCTTCTGTGGGTGGAATGTAGCACGATATAATTTTCATTAAAGTTGATTTCCCTGCTCCATTTGGACCCAAAAAACCTAAAATTTCTCCCTGATTTACAGTAAAAGAAACTTCATTTAGTGCTTTTTGTAATCCGTAAATTTTTGTGACATTCTTTATTTCTATCGACATATTACCTCCTGAATTTTAATCAATCTATAAAAATAAAGAAAAATAGACAACCTTGAAGGGTTATTGGACTTAAATTTCTCAATAAAAAACTATATTTGAAAAACTAAATTATTACTTGAAAAAAGGACTAGTCATAAAATCTACCGGAAGTTGGTTTTCTGTGAAAATAGAAAATGGAGGAATCGTAAACTGTAGAATAAAAGGAAAATTCAGATTAAAAGGAATTAGAACAACTAGCCCTGTTACGGTTGGAGATTTTGTGCTGATAGAAATACAGGAAGACGATAACGGAATTATTGTAGAGATTGAAGATAGAAAAAACTACATCATTCGTAAGTCTGTAAACCTATCTAAGAAATCACATATTATAGCCTCAAACATAGATTTGGCATTTTTGGTAGTTACTATTAATCACCCTAAAACTTACTCCAATTTTATAGATAGATTTCTTGTTTCGGCAGAAGCATATCACATTCCTACCACTATTATTTTTAATAAAATTGATTTATTATCTGAGGAAGAAGAATTGGAACTAGAAGAATACATTAGAATTTATTCTAATATTGGTTATCACTGTATTAAGACTTCAGTAGAGAAAAACATAAATATTGAAGCAGTAATGGATGAAATGAAAGGAAAAACTTCTGTTTTCTCTGGAAATTCTGGAGTTGGAAAATCATCCTTGATTAATCTTATCGATTCTGATATGAATATTAAAACTGATGACATATCCGATTCGCACAACCAAGGAAAGCACACCACTACTTTTGCAGAGATGCATGAATTAAAATTTGGTGGTTATATCATTGATACTCCAGGAATAAAAGGGCTGGGAATTGTAGACATTGAAAAAGAAGTAATTCACCATTATTTTCCTGAAATGAGAAAATTAATGAACGAATGTAAATTCAATAACTGTGTGCATATAAACGAACCAAAATGTGCTGTGAAAGTTGCTTTAGAAAGTGGAAATATTTCAGAATCTCGTTATAAAAACTATTTAAATTTATATTATGGAGATGATGAAAGCGGATGGAGAGAAAGCATGTTTGCTCCTAAATAATTGTTCAGCATAACCTGAACAATTATTAAAATTCCAAAAACAAATTCCCAAGCTCCAAATAGAGATGAGGTATGTTTTAGAAAAATAAAAACCACTAAAATGAGAGCATTAATCCAAAGAGTCACAACTGCTAGTGTAACTATTGATAAATGCATCCACTCGGATATAAATGAAGGTTTATTGGTCTTTTTGGGAATTGAAGAATTGGATTCTCAAGACGACATCAATTGGTTAGTTAAAAAAATTACACAATTACGTGTTTTTAGTGACCAAGATGGAAAAATGAACCTTTCTGTTAGAGATAAAAATAGTGAAATTTTAGTGGTTAGCCAATTTACTTTATTTGCATCTACCAAAAAGGGAAATCGCCCTTCCTTTATCAATTCTGCAAAGCCAGACATTGCGATTCCTCTTTATCAATCATTCCTAAAAAACTTGAATAATACGATTGAAAAAGAGGCTAAAACAGGAGTTTTTGGAGCTGATATGAAAGTTGCTTTAGTGAATGATGGGCCTGTTACAATTTGGTTAGATTCAAAAAATAAAGAGTGATTTTTAAACCGATTTCAGTTTAAAAAAAAACCTTCCATCCAAACCACATAGCTAACGAAATGTAAGTGTAAAACGCATACAACAAAACACTTAATTTCATTCCTCTCGAATAATACAAAAACATAGATACTGCATTTATTGCAATTAAATAAAGCCACATTTCGTTAATAAAATTAACCATTAGCCAAGTTCCAGACAAACTAAAAATGGTGGTAAATGAATCTAAAAAAGGGGATTTTGATTGTGTATTTTTCTTCAAATAAAAAGACAAAAAAATCATAGAAAAAATAGAAATGGACAATATAATTAAATGTTGAGTAACCGAATAAACTCCTTCTCCAAATTCACCCCAATTGTACCAACCATAAACTGCCATTGGGATATAGAAAAACTGCAAAAATGCTTCTGCAAAGATTTGTTTTTTATAACAAAGAAAAGTGTAAATACATGCTCCCAAAACAGCAAATAAAAAACAAATCTTCATCTCTTTTATATAAAGAACCGTGTATAAAAGTCCGAATAAGACCGCTAGAATCTCTAAAAATAAAAACTTATTTCTTTTGTTAATTATTAGTCTCATATTAATCAAATACTTTTCTTTTTTCAGGTTTTCTAAAATGTAAATTCATCCTTTTTCCAAAATAAAGTTCAATTACAGAATAATCTGTACTAAAAGAACTCTTTGTAAAATCTTGCTTAGTGTTTGAATTCAAAAACAACAAACCACCAAAATAAGTGTCATTATCATACCCTAAAACCAACCTAAAATCTGTTCCAAAAAATATTGATTTCTCTAAATTTGAAACATTTATACCACTTGCTCCTTTTTCTAGCAACCTATCTTTATTAAAATATAAAGTAGGTGAAAAATGAGCCGAAACATGCCAGTTTTTATGAAAAACCCAAGTATAGATGTAACCTACTTTAATACCAATATTAACATCTAGAACCTTTTGTTTTTTTATTTCTTCACCAAAAGAAGTATCTAATTTTGGAGGAATCAAAGAAGAGTCAGAAGTAATTCCAGAGATATTAAAATTTGTTCCTGCCGTAAATGAACCTGCACTTTTTAGCTGCTTTTCTAAATACAAAAAAGAAGAACGGTAAGAAACTTTTCTATTATTAAAAATATAGAAAAATGTTCCTTGTAATATATAATCTTTAATGTCAGCTCTAAAAGGGAGCGTTTTATTATGATCAAACCAATCGCCAGGAATATTTGGGTCATCCTTAAAAAAGCCTTGATATTGTTGATACATTAAGGAAAATCTAAATTTCCTTCTACTCATTCCGTAAAAAACATTGAAGTTACTTCCTTTTTTATCTGCTTTGCTTTGTATAGGAAAAGCATAACTAAAAGTTGCCCACTTATAATCAAATCCAAAACCCAAATACAAAGGTGAGTTGGGAGAATAGTTTACCCAAGCACTTTCATTTTCTAGATTACTTAAATATATATTGTGGTTTTTAATATTAGTAAATGTATAAGGATAAAAATTATGCGAAAATTCTTTCAAATAATTTGTGTCGTAGTTCTTCCTGTCTTTTTGAGAAAAAGAAGAAAATGAAAACAGTACACAAAAAAGAATAATTATAATTCTCATTATTTATTTTTCATAGGTTACATATGAAAAAGAAAACTCATGTTTTTCATCTTTAGGATGAAAAATCTCACTTGTTTTATTCCATTTTGATTTATCATAGTCTGGAAAAAATACATCTGCTTCAAAACTCTCATGCACGTAAGTAATGTAGAGTTTATCAATCAAATCTTCAGTTAAGGATTTACCATAGATTTGACCTCCTCCAATAACAAAAGCTTCTTCGTCTCCATTTTGTTTGGCAATTATTAAACCTTCCTCAATAGAGTTTACAACCACACAGTCTTTAGCAACAAAATCTTTATTTCTTGTAACAACAACATTTGTCCTGTGAGGCAAAGGTCTATATTTATCTGGAATAGAATCATAATTCATTCTTCCCATAATCACATAATGTCCTTTTGTCGTTTGAGAAAAATAACGCAAATCATCTCTCAAATGCCATATTAAGTCATTGTCTTTTCCTATGGCTTCGTTTTCAGCTTTTGCAACAATTAAAGATACTTTCATTTTTATCTGGCTAATTAATAAATGGCATTAAATAATGTCGTAAAGATACAAAAGAAAAACACTTACAATCATTTACAAAAGTCACTTAGTAACAGAAGGAACTTAATATCATCTAAAATAAATTATCAAAATCTTAATCTCGAATATTGTATTATATTTTATCCAATCTTACTAGTAATTCCGTATATTTACAACCTATTACAAACAAAGCCAAATCAAGAACAAAAATGAGCTTAGAACTATCTGAACAAGAGCTAGTAAGAAGAGATTCTCTACAAAAACTAAAAGACGAAGGCATCGAGCCTTTTCCTGCAGCATTATTCCCTGTGGATACACTTTCTAAGGAAGTGAGAGAAAATTACGAAGAAGGAAAAAAAGTAATTATTGCAGGAAGATTGATGAGTAAAAATATCATGGGAAAAGCTTCTTTTTCTTCTATCCAAGATTCGGAAGGAAGAATTCAAGCTTATTTCAATAGAGATATTTTATGTCCTGACGAAAACAAAAGTCTATACAATTTAGTCTACAAAAAATTACTAGATATTGGTGATTTTATAGGAATTGAAGGAATTCTTTTCACAACCAAAGTAGGTGAAAAATCTATTCACGTAGAAAAATTCACTTTACTAAGTAAATCATTAAAACCTTTACCACTTCCTAAAACGGATAGCGAAGGAAAAGTACATGATGCATTTGTAAATCCAGAATTAAGATACAGACAGAGGTATGTGGATTTGGTTGTAAACCCTAGAGTGAAAGAAGTATTTGTAAAAAGAACAAAAATGTTCAATGCAATGCGTAATTTCTTTAACGAAGCTGGATATTTTGAAGTAGAAACACCAATTTTACAACCAATTGCTGGAGGTGCTGCAGCTCGTCCATTTGCTACACATCACAATAGTTTGGATATTCCTTTGTACATGAGAATTGCAAACGAATTATACTTAAAAAGATTAATCGTTGGTGGATTTGATGGAGTGTATGAGTTTTCTAAAAACTTTAGAAATGAAGGAATGGACAGAACTCACAATCCAGAGTTTACTGCCATGGAAATATATGTGGCCTACAAAGACTACAACTGGATGATGGACTTTACAGAAAAATTGCTTGAACATGTTGCTATTGAAGTAAACGGAACATCAGAAGCTATTTTTGGAGAACATACGATTAATTTCAAGGCTCCCTACAAAAGAGTGACAATGACTCAATCAATTATTGATTTTACTGGATTTAATATCAAAGGAAAATCAGAAGATGAGTTGAGAGAAGCTGCAAAAGGAATGGGAATTGCTGTGGACGATACCATGGGAAAAGGGAAATTGATTGATGAAATTTTTGGAGAAAAATGTGAAGGGAACTACATTCAACCAACTTACATTACAGATTATCCGAAAGAAATGTCTCCTCTTTGTAAAGTGCACAGAGAAGACCCAGAATTGACAGAGAGATTTGAATTAATGGTGTGTGGAAAAGAAATAGCAAACGCATACAGTGAGCTAAACGACCCAATAGACCAAAGAGAAAGATTTGAAGAACAACTAAAACTTGCTCAAAGAGGGGATGACGAAGCGGGAGAATTTATTGACAATGACTTCTTAAGAGCCTTGGAATATGGAATGCCTCCAACCTCAGGGATGGGAATAGGAATGGATAGACTAATTATGTTCTTAACGAACAATTCATCCATCCAAGAAGTATTGTTTTTCCCTCAAATGAGACCAGAGGTAGTTCAAAAGAAAATTGAACTAAACGAAGGTGAAAAAGTAATTTTTGACTTGATAAAAGCACAAAAATCTATGGAGCTTGTTGCACTAAAAGAAGCAACACAACTAAGTAACAAACAATGGGATAAAGGGATAAAAGCATTAGGAAAAATGGGATTGGTAAAAGTTACCAAAACAAACGATACCTTAACCGTAGATTACACAGAAAACTAGATGGAAGAAAGAGAAGAAGAACACACAGACGTACAAAATGAAGGCATGAGAGAGATGATGACTCACATTCTTCAAACAAGCTGGAACGTGATAGAAGTGGCGGATGAAATGGAACCAATTGAATACGATTGGTATGTTACTACAGTAATCGTAATATTTGAAAAAGGAAAACACACTTTGGAGGTTGGAAACTTCTTAATGGAACAAGAAACAAAAATAAAAGAAGAAAGTGGAAACCGTGACAAGAATCACGACATAGCAAACAAACTAAGCTTTGTGTACCATAAATTGAACACGAAAAATTGGAAAACGGAAGACTAATAAAATATTAGTAGCTAAAAGCTCGGTTAATAAAACAAATAAACTAACATGAAAAAATTAATTTTAATCCTATCAGCAAGTCTGTTTTTTATCACTTGTGGAAATGAAAAAAAAGCTGAAAATTGTGAGAAAGACTGCAAAAAAGAAGCTTGTTCTCATGAAAACAAAGACAGCCAAGACTGTGACAAAGATTGTAAGAAAAAATGTTGTGCTCAGGAACAAGGAAAGATGACAATCGGCTCAGAAAACCCTTCTTTAGAAACTAAACTAAAAGATATCTCTGGAATTGAAATGTACATTGAAGAATTAGGAAAAAAGAATGGATCATTAATCATTTTTTCTTGTAACACTTGTCCTTTCGTAGTAGGAAGAGGAGAAGATACTGAAGGATGGGAAAACAGATACAATGACATCAATAAAATGGCAGGAGAATTGGAAATTGGATTTGCCTTGGTAAACTCTAACGAAGGGAAAAGAGCTGATGAAGACTCTTTTGAAGCTATGGTTGAACATGCTACTGACATCAAATATGATAACATCAAATATTTGATGGATGAAAATCATGTTGTTGCTGATGCATTTAATGCAAAAACAACTCCTCATGTTTATTTATTCAATTCAGAAAACAAACTAGTTTACACTGGAGCGATTGATGATAACGTAGATAGCAAAGCTGACGTAAAAGAAAACTGGTTGGCTGATGCTATGACTAGCTTAAGCAAAGGAGAAGCAATCGCAACTCCAACTTCAAAAAACAAAGGGTGTTCTATAAAAAGAGTGAAGAAATAATAATTTCTTAATCAATATTAAAAAGCTCTCCCGACAGTTCGGGAGAGCTTTTTTTTTTGAAATAAACAAAAGGAATCCTCCAGCTGTTTCGTCTAACTTTGTATATTTATAGATGATGAAAACAATTCTCTTTATTATTTTTACTGTATTTCTTTGCGCCTCTTTTGTGCCAAAGAAAAAAAGAGGACTCACCTTCACTCCTACTTTTGAAAAAAATATAATTAATCTTGACCGAGATTATTATAGGTATGAGGACACGATTCGTTTTTCATCTTTAAAATTTTATATTTCTAATATTAAATTACACAAAGGAAAATCTAAAACTTATTGCTTTCCGAAGCAATTTCATTTAATCGATTTAAGCAGTCCCGCTTCCCTTCGCATACTTTCACAAAAGGTAAAAAAATCGAATTGGGATTCCGTTTCTTTTACTCTCGGTATTGATAGTATTACAAATTCTGCTGGAGCATTGGGTGGAGATTTAGATCCTACAAACGGAATGTATTGGACTTGGCAAAGCGGTTACATCAATACAAAAATTGAAGGCTTTTCATCACAATGTCCGACACGAAAAAATAAATTTCAATTTCATTTAGGTGGTTTTACTTTTCCTCATCAAACAGCACAAAAAGTGACCCTCCCTTATGCCGAGGATGGAGAATACGAATTGAATTTTAGCAAATTATTTTCTACGATTAATTTAGAATCTAACCATACTATCATGAGCCCAGGAAAAAAGGCTGTGGATATGATCGAGATATTAGCAACCTGTTTTCATTCAAAACTATGAATAAAAATCTGATTGTTATAGTAGTCTTTTCCTTGTTTTTATTTGCTTTCAAATGCATGAAATATGATAGGTTAATTCCCCTTAATTTTCCTGCTCCCACTTATAATTTTGAAGAAAATCCATTAGATTCCAATAAAATAGAAATAGGAAGAGCTTTATTTTATGATCCTATTTTATCCAAAGACAATACTATTTCTTGCTCTTCATGCCATTCGCCATATAATGCTTTTTCTCATACCGATCACGATTTAAGCCACGGCATATACGACAGCATTGGAACACGAAATGCCCCAGCTTTATTTAATCTAGCATGGCACAGTTCTTTCATGTGGGACGGAGCAATTAATCATTTGGATATGCAGGCATTAGCTCCAATAAATCACGCAGGAGAAATGGGAGAAACCACAAAAAATGTGGTGGATAAACTAAATAAATCCTCCATTTATCCCGTATTATTTGAAAGTGCTTTTGGCACAAAAGAAATTACAGGAGAATTAATGTTAAAAGCATTAACTCAGTTTCAATTGACTTTAGTTTCTGCAAATTCCAAATACGACCAAGTAAAATCAGGAGAAAAATTCTTTTCTTCAAAAGAGCAAAACGGATATAAATTATTTAAACAAAACTGTAATTCTTGCCATACCGAACCGCTATTTTCTAGCTATCAATTTGCTAATAATGGACTGCTTATTGATTCTACTTTATCAGATTATGGAAGGAAAAGCATAACTCAAAAAACAGAAGACAACATGCTGTTTAAAATTCCTAGTTTGAGAAACTTAAGTTATTCATACCCTTACATGCATGACGGAAGATTTAACAAATTAAACCAAGTACTAAATCACTATACAAACGGAATAAAAGATAGTCCAACATTGAGTCTCAAATTAAAAAAGAAAATTACATTTTCTTCTAATGAAAAAGTAGATTTAATCGCTTTTCTTAAAACTTTGGATGATAAAGCATTTGTTTTTAACCCAAAAAACAAATTTCCAAGAAGTATATTATTGTTAAAGAAGGATTAAACAATTAAACTCGTCTACTAAGTATAAAATATACAGTAAATTACAGACTCTATGAAAAAAACAATTTTAATTATAACAGCCTATCTTATTGCAACAATGAGCTATAGCCAAACAAATCCAGTAATAACAGATTGGTTACAAAACAATACAGTTTTAGGTACTTATTATGTATCGGGTAATTCTTTAGCTATTTCAAACAATGTTTTGATAAACTGTCAATCTGTTCAGTATAATACTACAGATGTGTATGTATCTACCAAAGGAATTCCAGCTTATCCTACAGGTCCTTTTTTAGATGGAAATCCTTCCCTTGCATCCGATCAAAATGCTATTTTTAAATTCCCATTAGCCCCTGTTGAAAACACAGGAACAAAAACTGCAACCACTGGAGGTAATATTGGTGTTTTTATTAATGGAGTAGCTCTATTTGATTACCGAGATGGAGTAGCTTGGAACAATGCAACAAGCGCACTTTGTGGCGGACCAGGAAATCCACCTTGCCCAGGAGGACCAATGGCAACACAAGATTGGAACCGTGATGCAATCCCAGCAGAAAAAGGAGGTTTCGATTGCTCCAAAGGACATCCTGCAAGGGGAAATTACCACCACCATCAAAACCCAAGTGCTTTTAAACTAGACAAAGTAGTTATCTCTACAATTTGCAATTTATATGATGCAGATGGATTGTATACAATAGACTCTAGTTCTCATTCACCACTTATTGGATTTGCCTATGATGGATTCCCAGTTTATGGAGCTTATGGCTTTGCAGACACAAATGGAACTGGTGCAATCGTAAGAATTAAATCTGGGTACCAATTAAACACTGCAACCACAAGAACAAATGGTCCTGCTGTGAATACCACTTATTTTAATGGCTATTTTAGAGAAGACTACCAATTTATAGCTCATCCTACAGATTTAACTTATTTGGACGAACACAATGGAAGATGGTGTAAAACACCCGAATATCCAAATGGAACTTATGCTTATTTTGCAACTGTAGATGCCAACCACAACTCGTTTTACCCTTATGTGGTAGGGCCAACATTTTATGGCGTTTATGCCAATGCAAAAGTCAATTCTGTCCCAAGCGGAACAACTCCTTACACCTCTACTGTGGGAATAAATAAAAATGAATTTGAAAAATTAAAGGTTACTGTCTTTCCAAATCCAGCATCCGATTTAATTGCGATTCAATTTAATGATTTGATAAAATATGATTTTGATATTGCTTTGTATAACATAAACGGAAAACGAATCAAACAATCTAAAATCAATAAAGGACAAACAATCGCCTATTTTGACATTGAAACAGTTTACGCAGGAATTTATTTGGTAAAAATTTCTAATGAGAATAATGTAAAGACTTTTAAGGTTGTAATAAAAAAATAATCCTTTATTAATCTTGACAAAAAAAGTGTTTTTAAAATATTAATCATTAAATAAAATATGAACCCTAAATTTTTATTCTCATTATAACATTTCGTACATTTAGTTCACCAAAACTAATAAATGAAAACAGAGATAATTTCCATAGGGGATGAAATACTAATCGGCCAAACAGTCAACACCAATGCAACTTGGATGGGACAAGAATTAGCAAAGATTGGAATTAAAAATAACAGAACTACCACCATAAGTGATTCTTATGAAGAAATTACTGAATCCTTAAAATTAGCCGAATCTCGTTCGAATTTGATTCTAATTACTGGAGGCTTAGGCCCAACCAAAGACGACATTACAAAAAAAGTATTGTGCGATTATTTTGATTCTAAACTAGTACTTAATGAAGAAGTGTTGTCAGATATTCAAGCCTACTTCAAAACTCGCAATAAACCTTTCTTGGAAATAAACAACATGCAAGCCTTGTTGCCAGAAAAAGCTACAATTCTCAGGAATTTAGTAGGGACAGCATCTGGAATGTGGTTCGAAAGAAATGGAAAAGTTTTTGTTTCTATGCCCGGAGTTCCTTACGAAATGAAATACCTCATGAAAGAAGGAGTGTTTCCAAAAATAAAAGAACAATTTGGAATTAGCGAATTGGTACACAGAACAGTTTTAACCCACGGAATTGGGGAATCGTTCCTTGCAGACATCATTGAAGATTGGGAGAATAAACTGAGAGAAAATGGCTTAGACATGGCTTACTTACCCTCTCCAGGACTAGTGAAATTAAGAGTTACTTCTACCGCAGGTAACAAAAAATTGGTAGATGAATTCTGTGATAAATTGTATCAATTAATTCCTCAATATATTTTTGGTGAAGGAAAAATTACTTTGCAGGAAACAGTTGCCAACTTATTAATCAAAAATAAGAAAACGCTTTCTCTTGCCGAGAGTTGCACAGGCGGATATGCGTCTCACTTATTCACAAAAATATCGGGAAGCTCTAGGTTCTATGAAGGTTCTATCGTTTGTTATTCTTACGATATAAAAGAAAAAGAACTGAATGTTCCTCACGATTTATTACTCCAAAAAGGAGCTGTAAGTAAAGAGATAGTAGAAATATTAAGTGATGAAATAAGAAAAAAATACAGAACAGATTATTCCATTTCTATTTCAGGAATTGCAGGTCCATCTGGAGGAACTCCAGACAAACCGGTGGGTTCAGTATGGGTTTCGGTAAGAAATGAAAAAACAGTAGTTTCTAAGCTATTCAATTTTGGGAATAACAGAGAAAGAAATATTTCTCAATCGGCTTTGGCTGCAATTAATCTGTTGCGAGAATTAATTATAAAAGAAAACGAATGAACAGCTATCAATCCATTTTCAATTCGCAAAAAACTTTCTTTATTCAAGAATTAAGAGCGCAATCTATTTCTTCAAGAATAAAAAAATTGAAGACTTTAAAAAATTGGATTAAGAAAAATGAAAAAATAATTTGTGCTGAAATAAAAAAAGACTTTAATAAAGGAACAGAAGAAGTTTTATTGACCGAAATAAAACCAATTTTAGATGAAATAAATCATGCAATTAATCATATTTATGATTGGACGAGAGAAGAGAAAGTCCCTAATCCTTTGGGTTTTATAGGCTCAAAATCTAAAATAATTATAGAACCAAAAGGAGTTACATTAATTATTGCACCATGGAATTACCCTTTCAATTTGTGTATTGGACCACTAGTTTCATCAATTACAGCAGGAAACACAGCAATAATAAAACCTTCCGAAAATACTCCATATACTGCCGAGTTGATTAAAAAAATGATTGCAGAATTATTTCAGGAACAAGAAGTAACAGCCATAACTGGAGATTATTTAGTCTCTCAAGAATTATTGAAATTGCCTTTTGATCATATTTTCTTTACAGGAAGTCCGCAAGTAGGAAAAATTGTGATGAAAGCTGCAGCAGAGAACTTAACTTCTGTGACTTTGGAGTTAGGTGGAAGAAATCCTGCAATAGTAGATGAAACAGCAAACATAAAAGATGCAGCACAAAAAATTGTGTGGGGAAAATTTCTTAATTCAGGTCAAACATGTATTGCTCCCAACTATGTTTATGTACACGAATCCAAAAAATCAGAGTTAGAAAAAGAATTAATCAAACAAATTGAAATTCAGTTCTCCAAAAAGAACACAGAGGTAAGCCATATTGTAAATAAGAATCATTTTGATAGGATAAATTCACTGTTAGAAGAGTCAATAAAAAGGGGAGCAGAATTAAAATACGGAGGAAGAAAGTTGGAGGATATTAATTACCTCTCTCCTTCTATTTTGACTAATGTTACGAAAGACTCTCCTGTTTTTCAAGATGAAATTTTTGGTCCGTTATTGCCTATTTTAACTTTCAATAAATTGGAAGAAACTATCAAAACTATCAATGAAATAGAAAAACCATTGGCTTTGTATGTGTTTTCTAAATCTAGAAAAAATCAACACTTCATTATACAAAATTCCAGTGCTGGAACTACGGCAATAAATGAAACTACCATACAATTTGCTCAACCCAATTTACCGTTTGGAGGAGTAAATCACAGTGGAATTGGAAAAGCACATGGAAAATATGGATTCATTGAATTCTCAAATCAAAGAGCAGTTTTAAAACAAAGAATTGGCCTCACATCTCTTAAACTAATTTCCCCACCTTATACTAATTTCAAAAGGAAATTAATTCGGTTTATCACTTTTAGACTTTAAATTTCGACAGTTAAATCTGAACTTCTTGAGAATAATCTTCTTTGAGTTGAAATATTCAAATGGTTATTGTATTTTTAACAAAAAGCAATATAAACTCATGTATAGATTAATTTCAGTTCCATTTATTTTATTACTAATTATTTCTAATAATGTTTTAAGTCAAACACTCCAAGACAATTTTGATGGCTATGGAAACATCTCAATTTGGGAGGGCGACAATTGTAATATTGATACAAGCTTCAATAATCCTTTTTCTTCAGCAATAAACAGTTCTACTAAAGTATTAAAATATGATGATTATGGAAGCGCTTATGCAAATGTGAAATTTGATATTGGAAGAAATCTCAATCTATCTCAAAACAATGTTATTTCATTAAAAATATATGTTCCTTCTTCTGGAATAACAGGAACACAAAACAACCAAGTTTCTCTAAAATTACAAAATGGGAATCTAACTTCTCCTTGGTCTAATCAGACTGAAGTAATAAAAAACATTATACTAAACCAATGGCAAACTGTCACTTTTGATTTTGCAAACGATCCTTATATAAATTTTGATGCAAGTTCGCCAGCTCCAATTCTAAGAACAGATTTTAATCGAGTACTTATTCAAGTAAATGGAGAAAACAATACAGATCAATTAATAGCTTATATAGATGACTTTATTTATTACGATACAGTTGTCGTGGGTCCAACTTTTAATCAATTGGTTTGGTCTGATGAATTCAATGCTAATGGAGCAATAAGTAATGTAAATTGGTTTCATCAGACTCAATTACCCGGATCTGGGAGTTGGTTCAATGGAGAACAACAACACTATACAAATCGAATAAATAACTCTATTGTTAGTAATGGGAACTTGAACATTATTGCAAAAAAGGAAGTTTTTTCTGATCAGGGTCAAACCAAAAATTATACTTCTGCTCGATTGAATTCTAAATTTGCGTTTAAATATGGTAAAGTAGAAGTAAGAGCAAAACTACCTTCAGGAGTTGGAACTTGGCCAGCAATTTGGACATTAGGGAAAAACATCAATGAGGCAGGAGCATATTTTCAAACTCAAGGACATGGAACAACCACTTGGCCAGCTTGTGGAGAAATAGATATTATGGAACATTGGGGAGGCAATCAAAACTTTGTTCAAAGCGCTATGCACACACCATCCAGTTTTGGTGCAACTGTAAATCATGGCGGTCAATCAATTCAAACTGCATCTTCTAATTTTCATGTTTATACATTAGAATGGACTAAAGATAAAATGGTTTTCAGTGTTGACAACACCATCCATTACACCTACAATCCAGTAATAAAAGATGCAAGTACCTGGCCTTTTGATAAAGAACAATATTTACTACTCAATTTTGCAATACAACCCAGTATAGCTAGTAGTTTCACAAAAGATACATTGATTATTGATTATGTTAGAGTCTATAAAGAGAGTTTTGTTTCTATAAATGAAATAGAGAGACGAGAATCACATAACATATATCCAAATCCTGTAAAAAATGAGTTAACTATTCAATTAAAGCAAAGTAGTAATCAATTAATTAAATTCAGTATTTATAGTGTGAGTGGAGTTCTAGTTCACAATGAGATGACTTACTCTAACAATAAATTTTTTAAAATTAAAAATTTAGGAAACCTGCCGAAGGGATTGTATTTAGTAAGGTATTCTATTGATAACATCCAATATGTAAATAAATTTATAAAAAAATAGAAGTTTTTTTAGTCTAATTTATAAAAAAACAACATAATACCGTATCTTCGCATGCAATTAAAGAAAATCAAACTACTATGTTAAATTCTAAAATTGTGAAAGAAGGACTTACCTATGATGATGTACTTCTTATCCCAGCTTATTCAAATGTTCTACCAAATGCAGTAACACTTGAATCAAAATTCACCAAAAACATCTCGTTAAATACGCCCATCCTTTCTGCTGCTATGGATACAGTAACAGAATCGGAATTGGCTATTGCTATTGCGCAACAAGGAGGAATTGGTATCATTCACAAAAACATGACTGCGGCTCAACAAGCCAAAGAAGTAAGAAAAGTAAAAAGAAGCGAAAGCGGAATGATACAAGATCCTGTTACGTTATCAGAAAAAGCAAATGTGGGAGAAGCTTTAAATTTGATGGCAGAATTTAAAATTGGAGGAATTCCAATTATTGATGAAGCTGGAACTTTGAAAGGAATTGTTACAAATCGTGATTTAAGATTTGAGAAACAAAGAGATAAAAAAATTACGGAAGTAATGACTTCAGGAAATTTGGTTACCGCTTTGAATGAAATCTCTCTTTTAAAAGCAGAAAAAATACTGCAAGAACATAAAATTGAAAAATTACTTATAGTTGATAAATCGTATAAATTAACAGGATTAATTACGTACAGAGACATTATAAAAGTAAAAAAACACCCAAACTCGTGTAAAGACGAACACGGAAGATTAAGAGTGGGTGCAGCCGTAGGTGTTACAAATGATACCATTGAAAGAGTTACTGCTTTGGTGGGAGCTGGAGTAGATGCGATTGTAATTGATACAGCTCACGGACATTCACAAGGTGTTGCTGATAAATTGGTATTAGTAAAAAAAGCATTCCCAGAATTACAAGTAATCGTAGGAAATGTAGCTACAGCAGAAGCTGCTAGATTTTTGGCAGACCATGGAGCAGATGCAGTAAAAGTAGGAATTGGTCCTGGATCAATTTGCACAACTAGAATCATTGCAGGAGTTGGTGTACCACAATTATCAGCTATAATGGATGTAGCAGAAGAACTAAAAGGAACAGGAATTCCTGTTATTGCAGATGGTGGAATAAGATTTACAGGAGACATTGTAAAAGCAATTGCTGCTGGAGCAAGTTCTGTAATGCTTGGTTCTATGTTTGCTGGAGTCGCAGAATCGCCAGGAGAAACAGTAATATACCAAGGAAGAAAATTCAAAACATACAGAGGAATGGGATCTTTGGAAGCAATGAAAAAAGGTTCAAAAGATAGATATTTCCAAGATTCTGAAAGTGACGATAAAAAATTAGTTCCTGAAGGAATCTCAGGAAGAGTAGCTTTTAAAGGCGATTTAAGTGAAGTAATGCATCAATTAATTGGTGGATTAAGATCAGGAATGGGATATTGTGGTGCAGGTAATGTTGAAGCTTTAAAAGAAGCTAAATTTACTAGAATTACTTCTGCTAGTATTGTGGAAAGTCACCCACATGATGTAACGATTACAAGAGAAGCTCCAAATTATAGTTTAAAATAATAACTTCATATTAACTAAAAAAACAATAAATTAGCGTTTCAAAAATAAAAATACAGTAAGCAAATTATGAAAAAATCAATTTTAGTTGCCCTTTCAATCACTCTATTTTCATTGGTCTCAATGGCACAAGAAATAAATCCAGTTCTTATCACAATAGATGGTAAAGAAATAAGAAAAAATGAATTCTTATCTATTTATACTCAAAACAATAATGAACCAAAGTTTGACAAAGCTTCAATGGATGATTACTTAGATATTTTTGTAAAATATAAACTGAAAGTATTTGAGGCAGAAGAAATGGGGTTTGACACTATTAAAAGGTTAAAAAATGAACTGAATGGTTATGTGAATAAATCTGCTGAAAAATATTTGTCAGATTCTGAAGCAACTGAAAGCTTAATACAAGAAGCTTACGAGAGAAAGAAATATGAAATAAAAGCGAGTCATATATTAATTACAAAAGGAGGTGATACTTATAAAAAAGCACTAGAAATAAGAGCAGAAATTATAAAGTCTGGAGATTTTGAAGCTGCTGCTGCAAAATACTCCCAAGATCCTTCTGTAAAAGACAACAAAGGGAGCTTAGGTTATTTTACTGTTTTTCAAATGCTTTACTTATTTGAGGAAGCTGCATACACAACAAAAGTAGGCGATATTTCTATGCCTGTAAAAACTAAATTTGGTCATCACTTAATAAAAGTATACGATAAAAGAAAGAACAAAGGAAGAGTTAAAGTAGCTCATATCTATTCTAAAATCCCAAAAGAAGGAGATGAAAATGCGAAGGAAAATGCTAGAGTGAAAATTGAAGAAATTTATAGTTTAGTAAAAGCAAAAAATAAATCTTTTGAGGACTTTGCAAGAGAATACTCAGATGATAATACTTCTGCACAAAAAGGGGGAGAATTAGATTGGTTTACTTCTGGAAGAATGGTTCCTGAATTTGAAGATGTTGCTTTTTCATTGAAAAATAAAGGAGATATTTCTGAACCTTTTCTTACCTCTTATGGATGGCACATAATAAAAATGCTTGAGCTCGAAGAGATTGGGACATACGAAAAACTTAAGCCAGAAATTGAAAACAATATCTCTAGAGGTGAAAGAAGTAAAAAATCTACTGAATTTTTTGTAAATAAATTAAAGAAAGAATACCGATTTAAAGACAAATCAAAACGCTGGATCAAAAATTCTTACAACCCTAAAGTAGAATCAAAATTAGATATTAACGATTCTAAAATTGCTTTTAAATTTAAAAAGGAAGAAGGTTTTTTTAAAAAATATACCAAAGTAACAGTTTCAGATTTTAAAGATTTTCTTTCAAAAATACCTGCAAACTCTCAACAAGATATCGAAGCATTTTACAAAGACTATACAAATAGCTATATCTTTCAATACGAAAAATCTATTCTTTACGATAAGTATCCTGATTATAAAGCATTGATGCAACAGTTTAAAGATGGTATCTTATTGTTTGAAATCTCTGATCAAAAAGTTTGGAACAAATCAAGTAAAGATACAACCGGACTTAAAGAGTTCTTTTCAATGAAGCAAAAAAAATATCAATGGAAAGCTAGACAAGATGTAGAAATATATACCTCAGCAAAAAAAGATGTTATTTTTGAAGCAAACAAAATGGCTAAAGACAAGAATGTTACTTCTCTTGAAATAATGAATAATTTAAACAAAACTTCAAGATTAAATCTTTCTTTGGAGCAAGGAAAATATGAAGTAGAAGAGAAAAAAATACTTGAAAAATTTCCACCAACTTTGGGTGTTTCACAACCAGTAATTGAAAACGGAAAATTTGTGTTTGTAAGAATAAAAGCATTAATACCTTCTGGAAATAAAGAACTAAAAGATACAAGAGGAGCTGTAATTTCTGACTATCAAGTATATTTAGAAGAAGAGTGGATTAAAAGCTTAAAAGCTAAATACAATGTTGTAATAAATAAAGAAGCTGTATACTCACTAGGAAAATAAACTAAACCATAAAATAAAATCATACCATGACAAAAACAATCAAATTAATTCCTGTAATTTTTGCTTCCATTCTAATCTTTGGAACATCTTGTAATAAATATGAAGACGGACCAAAATTATCTTTAAGATCTAAAAAAGCAAGAATGACCAATACTTGGAAAATTATTACGGCTACAGATGCTGATGATGATGTTACAGCAGGTTATGAAGGAATTACTTGGACGTTTACTGAAGATGGTTCATACACAAGAGGAGGAGAAACAGCTGCCGGTTTTGAACCAAATGAAACAGGAAAATGGGAATTCGGAAAAATAGATGGGAGAAATAAAACTCAATTAATCATTTCCACTGATGGTATTGTTACGCCAAAAAAATGGATAATCACAAGATTAAAAAATGATGAACTGTGGCTTAAGCAAGAACAAGCTCAAGATACATATGAAACTCGTAAGCTAGAAGGACAAGATTAATTTAATTCAATTTTAAACATAAAAAAAGGCTACTGAAATTCAGTAGCCTTTTTTTTATGTAATAATGTATATTTTTTAAAATCTAAACCCTGCTGTTACCATAAAGTTATTTAGTGTTCTGTCAACTATTGTTGCAGTAACTAAGCTTGGATCATACAAATAACTTTCTTCTTTCCACTGTGACCTTAAATAAGTCATATCTAATGAGAAGTTTCTATTTTTATATCCAATCCCTCCAGAGAAATTTGTTCTTGAAGCATCCACCTGAGCTTGTTCGTCTTTTATTGGAGAACCATAATAAGCGTAACCACCTCTCAAGGTCCAAAAATTTGTTAATCTAAATTCTGCTCCAGCTTTAAATATGGAAGCTCCTTGATAAATAGTAGAAGCTGTACTATTTGAAACGTCAAAATTATCTGATTTACTGACGCCTAGTTCATCCTTAAGAATAGCACTTGTATAATCTACGTACTCATATTCAAAAGTCAAGAACCCTCTTTTCTTATATAATAAAGCAATACTTCCCATTACTCTTCCGGGAGTCTTTAGCCTGTAGTTAAAATCTCCATCTGGGGATGGTTTAATTGCATCATAATAATTATCAGTAAAGTCTGATGTGATTTGAGTAGAATATTGGTCTGTTAATGAATACCAAGTTGGAGTATGAACTGCAATCCCTACTCTCAAAAACTTAACCGGAGCATAAATCAATCCTAGTTTCATATTGAAACCAGAACCTTCTGTAGAAACATCTTCTTTCATTGAAAAACCTTCTGTATCATACACAGAATCTACTTTTACAAATTTTTCAGTGTAAGTTGAAGAAGTATTGTATCGTATCCTTGGGAATCCTATACTTCCTCCCACATATAATTTTCCATTGTAATTTCCACTAAATGCTATATCTGTTTGGTATTGTGCACCTCTTGTTACAGTTCTTTTTGTTTGCTCTATTTCTGCATCATATTCATTGTACCAAGGAGTGTAAACACCCGATAAACTATCGTGAACAATTAAAGAGGCATCAAAGGCTAAGCCTTCATAAAAATCGGAAGTCTCATTCAAAGGAATATTATTTTCATTCAAATAATTAGTATAAGAAGTCAACAAAGATTTATTGTTCTTCCCTTCTATATTTGTTCTACCATGAAAATCATTAGTTCTATTAGAAGTAATTCCAAATTGAAAATATTTCCATAAAGTTGCTTTCTCAAAAGAAATAGGTTTTACAAAAACCACTCCCACATTACTCACATTAAAATTTGCTTTGCTCGCATTTAGCGTATTTCCATCATAAGCCCCTTTTGATTGTGTAAATGTTAAGTCTCCTGTAAAACTAAAATCAGACCGACTGTATCTTCCCATTCCTGCAGGGTTCATTGAAATTGCAGACATATCTGCACCCAAAGCTCCCATTGCTCCTCCAAGTCCAGCATATCTTGCTGTTCCATTATAATTAAGATAACTATACCTTAGGGCGTCTGTTTCATTTTGAGAATTAGCCGAAAAAGCCATAAGAATCCCAAAAAAAATGAATGAATATCTTTTCATTTTAATTATTTTTTAGTGTAAGTGACTGATATTATCTTCTTCCTCCTCTTGATGAACTACTTCCTCTTGACGATCCTGAAGAACTACTTCTCGAAGGAGAAGATGAACTTCTTGATGGTGAAGACGTTCTTGAGGAACCAGATGACCTTGAAGAACCTGAATTTCTTGAAGGTGAAGTTCTAGTTGGTCTTGATCTACCAGGAGTTGTTCTCGAAGGACTAGTTCTCGTTGGTGAAGTTCTCGTTGGTGCTGTTCTCAAAGGAGTTGTTCTTCTTGGTGAAGTTCTCGAAGGAATTGTTCTTGTAGGAATTCCTCTGCTTGGAGTTGTTCTTGATGGTGAAGAACCAACAGTTCTTCTTGAAGGCTTTCCAATTGATCTTCTTTTAGGTGTAGTAGAACGTCTTGTTGGCACAGCTCTTTCTTTGGTAACAGTTACTCCAGTTCTTTTTGAAGAGGGCGTTGAACTTGTTCTTAAAGCTCTAGAGGGTTTAGCTGAAATAACTGAAGGGCTTTTGTCACCTACTCTAGTTTTTGAAGACCTTGCTGGTGAAGTTCTTCTAACTGGCGCTCCCACAGATCTCATTGTTGCTCCTGACGCTCTAGTTGGAGCAATTACAGCAGCAGCTCTTGCCGGTCTAGCTGTTCTTATTGAATTTCCTGCAGATTGTCTCCCTGCATAAGTATTTGTGTTTTGAGTAATCCCTGATGAATTAATTGTTCTCGAATTTGACCTTCTATTCCCATAAGTGGATGATAATCTTGTTCCAGCCCCTCTACTTTCTCTTCTTCCGTAATACCTTGATCTGTTATTATTGTCTCCATTTGAAGCATAAACTCCATCTCTAAAACCTTGATTATATGCATAACCATTATTACCCCATCCATTGTTTCCCCATCCATTATTACCCCAACCATTGTTTCCCCATCCATTGTTTCCCCATCCATTATTTCCCCATCCATTGCTATTCCATCCATTGTTATTCCATCCGTAGTTATAACCTACATTCCATCCTGAGTAAGAACTCCATCCCATATTCCATCCTGGTCTTCTGAAATTCCTCCCATACCCCCAAGCGTTAGGAGAATAGTATCCTACATTAGTGTAAAACGGATCAAAATAAGAGTATCCAGAAATTCTATTGTCAAATCTTCTAAATCTCGAAGAATATTCGTAGTCTCCATAATAATTGTTCGTTATGTATGTATTTCCACTAGAATCTGAATTTGTTTTAGCATTGTATGAAGGATCATAATATTCGTCATTTTCTATCCAAGCTCCTGCATCTTCCCCATCTGAAAATTCTGTTGCATTATTGGTAGTATTCGCATCAGAATTTTTTGTTCCTGAAGTATTGTCAGAATAGATATCATCAAAATCCTCAAACCCATTTTGGGAAAAAGAATTTAAACTAATTAGTGCTAGGGCAGAAATAAGTAGATAGTTAAGTTTCATAGTTGTTATTTTTAATTAAAATGACCTTTCTTTATAATCCACTTCTAGTTTACATAAATTTATCTAAATTTGGAAGCGTATATTAACGTAAAAATAACAAAGACTGTGCCACACTAAATATTATGAGTAAAAAATTAACCAAGAGAAGTGACAATTATTCCGAATGGTATAATGAGCTAGTTGTAAAAGCTGATTTAGCTGAAAATTCAGGAGTTAGAGGATGTATGGTAATTAAACCATATGGGTATGCTATTTGGGAAAAAATGAAAGACGAACTGGACAGACAGTTCAAGGAAACAGGACATCAAAATGCCTATTTCCCAATTTTTGTTCCTAAAAGTATGTTTGAAGCGGAAGAAAAAAATGCAGAAGGATTTGCAAAAGAAGCTGCAATCGTTACACACTATAGATTAAAAAATGACCCAGACAAACCTGGGAAATTAATGGTGGATCCAAATGCTAAGCTTGAAGAAGAACTGATTGTAAGACCAACTTCGGAAGCAATTATATGGAGTACTTATAAAAGGTGGATTCAATCTTATAGAGATTTACCAATAAAGATAAACCAATGGGCAAATGTGGTAAGGTGGGAAATGAGAACAAGATTGTTTTTAAGAACTGCTGAATTTTTATGGCAAGAAGGACATACTGCACACGCTACAAAAGCAGAAGCAATAGCAGAAACAGAACAAATGTTACACGTTTATGCAAATTTTGCCGAAGAACACATGGCTATGCCTGTTCTTAGAGGAAGAAAAACAGATAGCGAAAGGTTTGCAGGAGCTGAAGACACATTGTGTATTGAAGCATTGATGCAAGATGGAAAAGCATTACAAGCTGGTACTTCTCATTTCTTAGGTCAAAATTTTGCAGATGCATTTGATGTGAAGTTTGTAAACAAAGAAGGAAAACAAGAATTAGTTTGGGGAACATCTTGGGGCGTATCAACTAGACTAATGGGAGCTTTAATTATGGCTCACTCAGATGATGCTGGATTAGTATTGCCTCCAAAATTAGCACCTATTCATGTAGTAATTATTCCTATCTACAAAAATGACGAACAAAAAGACTTAGTTATGGGAGCTGCTTCTAAAATAGAAACAGAACTAAAAAAAGCTGGAGTAACTGTAAAACTTGATTTTGATGAAAACAGAAAGCCAGGCTGGAAATTTGCAGAATATGAGTTAAAGGGAGTTCCATTGAGGATTGCTATTGGACCAAGAGATGTAGAAAACAATGTGATAGAATTGGCTCGTAGAGATACTCAAACTAAAGAGTCTGTTCCTCAAGAAGGATTGGGACGTTATATTTCTAATTTATTAGATGTGATTCAAGACACTATCTATAAAAAAGCTCTTACCTACAGAGACGAACATATAACTGAAGTGAATGATTATAATGAATTCAAAGAAGTATTGGAATCTAAAGGAGGTTTTATTTCTGCACATTGGGATGGAACGGAAGAAACTGAAGAAAAAATAAAAAAAGAAACAAAAGCTACTATTAGATGCATACTATTGGATAACAAAAAAGAAGAAGGAACCTGTATGTATTCTGGAAAACCTTCGTCTGAAAGAGTAATATTTGCAAAAGCTTATTGATATGGAAAATGAAGAATTAGATAAAATAACAGAAATGTTGTGCACAAAATCAGTTTTAAAACAGGATGTTTTTAAAAATACAGTAGACCAATTTCAAGTTTTAAAGAAAGTAGCAATAAGTCTTGTCGACAGAATTAAAGAAAAGGTATGCTCTAAAGATGATAGAATTATCATTGATTACCATGAAAAGAGTAAGTATGAATTTCATATAATTTTAGCAGGAGATATTCTTGTTTTTAATTTACACTCCAATGTATTTAAATTTGATGAGAACCACACAATATGGAAAACACCCTATTTAGAAGAAGACGAGAGCCGAGGATATACAGGAATAATAAATGTATATAATTTTTTATCCGATTCTTTTCGATTCAATAGAGTGAATGATTTTGGTTATTTGATAGGAAGACTTTTTGTGAATAACGAAAATCATTTTTATGCAGAGGGAAAAAGAACATTAAGTTTTTTATATACTGACTTTGCTAACTTAAATTTTGACCCTCCTTTGATGGAAGATATCATTGAAAACTTAATGATTCACATCCTGGAATTTGACCTTTATGCTCCACTTTATGAGCTTGTTAGCGAAGTTTCTGTGCACGAAGTAAAAACCACTGGAGACTCTATTCAATTGAAAACTGGGAAGAGAATGGGATTCCAATTTTCAACAGATGTAAATATTAAGTAAAAAAAACTTGAATTCTTTTTGAAATTAAAAAAAAGGTTCTAAATTTGCATTCCCAAATAATAAAGGGGAAGACATTTTGGCCCGTTCGTCTAACGGCTAGGACGCAGGATTTTCATTCCTGCAATAGGGGTTCGATTCCCCTACGGGCTACATAGTTTAAACTAATTTAAAATAAAACATTATGGCTAATCACAAGTCAACTAAGAAAAGAATCAGATCAACAGAAGTAAGAAGACTTAGAAATAAGTACTACCACAAATCTGCTAGAACTGCAATTAAAAAATTGAGAGGAATGGAAGACAAGAAAGAAGCTACTGCTTTTTTACCTGTTGTATCAAGTATTCTTGATAAACTTGTGAAAAGAAATGTAATTCACAGAAATAAAGCTTCTAACTTGAAGTCTAGCCTAACTATAAAAGTGAATAGCTTATAATTCGTTTAAAACAATTATTTAAAAACCATCTCGATAAATCGTGATGGTTTTTTTTTGCGTAAAACTGAAATAAATTACCTAATCTCCGTATCTTTACTACTTAAAATTTAACTGATATCCACTCCAAAAAATGAAAATTTCTTACAACTGGCTAAACGAATATTTAAACTTAACCACTACTCCTGAGCAAACTTCGGAAATTCTGACTGACATTGGTCTGGAAGTAGAAAAGGTGGAAACTGTAGAACAAATAAAAGGTGGACTAAGCGGACTTGTAATTGGAGAAGTGATGCAATCAGTTAAACACCCTGGTGCCGATACTTTGAAAATAACTAAAGTAAACATTGGAACAGAAACACTTTCTATTGTTTGTGGAGCACCTAATGTAGCTGTAGGACTAAAAGTAGTAGTCGCAACTATAGGAACAGTTTTGTATTCAGAAAATGGGGAGTCATTTAAAATTAAAAAATCAAAAATACGAGGAGAAGAATCTTTTGGGATGATTTGTGGAGAAGATGAAATTGGCATTGGCAAAGGAAATGATGGAATAATGGAATTGGATAGCACCGCTAAAATAGGATTGCCAGCTGCCGATTATTTTGATTTAAAAAATGATACTATGTTCGAAATTGGATTAACTCCAAACCGAGCAGATGCAATGAGCCATTTTGGTGTTGCCAGAGATTTGATGGTAGCTTTGAAACATAAAAATATTTTACCAAAAGAAGCAAAAACTTGCTCTCCCTCAGTTGCAAATTGGAAAATTGACAATAACGATTTACCAATTACTATTGAAGTAAAAAATACAGGTGCTTGTCCAAGGTATGCAGGTGTAACTATCTCAGGAATAAAAGTAGAAGAATCTCCTGAATGGATAAAAACAAGATTGAATGCGATTGGATTATCGCCAATAAATAACATTGTAGACATTACAAACTTCGTTCTTCACGAATTGGGACAACCGCTTCATGCTTTTGATGCTGCAAAAATTGAAGGAAACAAAGTAATCGTAGCTACTGGAAATGCAAAAGACAAGTTCACTACTTTGGATGAAACCGAAAGAGAATTGCACGAAGAAGATTTGATGATAAACAACTCTTCTAAACCAATGTGTATTGCAGGAGTATTTGGAGGTTTAAATTCTGGAGTAACCGAATCTACTACTTCTATTTTCCTTGAAAGTGCGTATTTTAATCCGGTATCGGTTCGTAAAACAGCCAAAAGACAAGGATTGAATACAGATGCATCTTTCCGTTTTGAAAGAGGAATAGACCCAGAAACAGTAGTTTATGCTTTGAAAAGAGCTGCTCTACTAATCAAAGAAATTGCTGGAGGAACTATTTCATCAGAAATTCAAGAAAGCTACCCTACTCCTATCAAAAACCAAATCGTAGCCTTTAATTACGACAATTGTAACCGTCTTATTGGAAAAGATATTCCAACTGAAACAATTGATTCAATTTTAGAGGATTTAGATATAAAAACGATTTCTAATACAAAAGGAACACTTTCTCTTGAAGTACCTGCTTACAGAAATGATGTATTGAGAGAAGCGGATGTAACTGAAGAAATTTTAAGAATCTACGGATTCAATAACATTCCTGTTCCAGAGAAATTAAATACTTCTATCACTTACAGAGAGAAAACGGATTCTAGAATATTAATGAATACGGTATTGGACAGACTAAGCGACAATGGTTTTGCTGAGATTATGTCTAACTCATTGACGAAGTCTAGCTATTTAACCGCATTTGAATCAAAGAAAATTAATCCTGATTATGCAGTAAAGATGCTTAATCCATTGAGTAGCGAATTAGACGTTATGCGCCAGTCGTTATTGTTTAATGGAATGGAGGCTATTATTTACAACAGCAACCGTAGGAATAACGATTTGAAATTGGTAGAATTTGGAAAAACTTACTTCAAATACGAATCGGGATACGAGGAGAATCAAGTTCTAGCTTTATTTATAACAGGAAATACAACTTCAGAAAACTGGGAAGAAGCACAACAAAAAGCTGATTTCTTTTCTATAAAGAAAGAAGTAATCAATACTTTGAAAAGACTTGGGATTTATAAAAACTTCCAAATAAGTGCTACTAAAAATGAGTTGTTGGCTGAAGGATTATCATATTCCATCAATAAAAAGCCTGTGGCAGACTTTGGAAAAGTATCGAACAAGGTAGTGTCTCACTTTGGAGTGAAACAAGCTGTGTATTATGCAGAAATTAATTGGGACAGTGTATTGGCATTAATGATAATGAACAAAACGAAATACAAGGAATTGGCAAAATTCCCTACTTCGCGTAGAGATTTATCTTTATTGATTGATAAAACTGTAAAGTTTAAAGAAATAGAAGAAATTGCTTCTAAAGTAGACCGTAAAATTCTAAAAGAAATTGGTTTGTTCGATATCTACGAAGGGAAAAACGTAGCCGAAGGAAAAAAATCATATGCTGTTAGCTTCCTTTTCCAAGATGAAAGCAAAACTTTAGTAGACAAGCAAATTGAAAAGATTATGACTAAGATTCAGAGTGAATTGGAGTCGAAGCTTGGAGCTAGTTTAAGATAAAAATAAGTTATGAAACTACAACTCTCACACACTTTAAAAACGATAAGCGAATTAATCGATTGTAAATTCATTGGTTCACCTGATTTTTTAGTTACAGGAATAAACGAAATTCACAAAGTAGAAGAAGGAGATTTGGTATTTGTAGATAACGAAAAGTATTACGAAAAAGCACTAACCTCAGCTGCAACAACAATCTTAATAAACAAAGAAGTAGATTGCCCAAAAGGAAAAGCATTAATTATTTCGGAAAATCCTTTTAAGGATTTTAATAAACTAACGAGGCACTTTAACCCAACTAAAAAATGGAGTGGAGAAAATCAACACATTGATTCTTCCTCTGATATTTTTCCTAATGTAACACTTGGAGACACGGTAACAATTGGTAAAAACTGCATCCTTTATCCTGGAGTCGTAATTTACAGCCACACCACTATTGGCGATAACGTAATTATTCATGCCAACACGGTTATTGGCTCTGATGCTTTTTATTACCAAACAAAAGAAACCAAACACAACAAAATGCATTCGTGTGGTTCTGTTGTAATAGAAGACAATGTAGAAATTGGTGCTTCGTGTAGTATTGACAGAGGTGTAACGGGAGAAACAAGAATTGGAAAAGGAACTAAAATAGACGGACAAGTTCACATTGGTCACGATACCGTAATTGGAGAAAACTGCAGATTTGCGGCTCAAGTTGGGATTGCTGGTTGCGTTACCATAAAAGATAACGTTACACTTTGGGGACAAGTAGGAATTCCTGCCAATTTAACTTTACATAAAAACTCTACAGCTCTCGGTCAAGCCGGAATCATGTACGACATGGAAGAAGGTAAAAAATACCTTGGAAGTCCAGCTAAAGAAGCTAGGTTAGAGTTTAAAGAAATGGCTTTGTTGAGGAAATTACCTGAGATATTGGGGATGAAATAGTTGCTGGTGAGTTGATTACTAGTTACAAGTTTTGTATTCTCGTTTTAGTCTTCGACTCCGCTCAGGCGGACTTAAAAAAGCTCTTTTAACATTGTCCCACTGAGCGGAGTCGAAGTGTTTCCAATGAATAAAGATTCTGAAATAAATTCAGAATGACTTACAATTGCATTCCCTTAAACCTCTTAATCTTCTCATACCAATCTACTTTCATTTCGAAAGAAACAGCTTCATTTTTAATCCTATCCGATTGTTTCTCTAAAACACCTAAAACTTCTTTCCAAAGAGTATCATTTGTTTTCCAAAAACTTTCTTTCACAGCCAATACAGTCATCAACAAATCGCCTTCGTAAAATTTAGCTTTAACTAAAATATTATTTTCCAAAGCCTGAATAGATAAAGGAATTTTATTTTCTAAATCTGGTTCGTTAGACAGTAAGGATTCTATTAGATTTTGTAATTGCATTTATTCTCGTGTTATCCCATCCTAGTCTTTCCTTAGGGAAGGAACTTTTTTTTCAAGCCAAAATGTTTTCAAAGAGTCATTGGTTCCCTTACCTTAGGGAAGGGTTAGGGAAGAGATTTTACAATCCTCCTCCATTCTTAGTAGAAGGATCGTTATCCCATACTTTAGGACAACTTGGCTTAGTTAACCAAGAAAATCTTACAGAGATGATCATTGGGCGGTAACGTGAGTTAAAAGCACCAAAAGTGGATCTTCCTCCCTCCCATTTCCAGCCTGTAAGCAATGGAATCTCAACAGATGGAATTGCATACAAGCGCTCTCCTATTCTTATCCCCACTCCAAACTTATAATGTACTTGTGCTTTTAATCTAGATGTTTCGTCTTGGTAAGTTCCTATAAATGGAGTGCCATCATCCGTTTCTACTTTTTGCGAAAGTGCATAGTCTACATTTACACCCAGTGTATTTTGAAAAAATATATTCTTATTAATCGCCAATACATTGTTTGCATTAAAAAATCCTGAAATATTATGGTTGGTGAAGCTTTGCGTGTAAGAATTTGTATCATTTAAGAGTCCTGAAGTTCTTAAATCATACGTTTGTCCAGACCTCAACATTTTATAAGCCAAGCCATAATCTATGTAACTAATTAGTTTTCTAGTGCTCAACAACCTGTATCGCCCAACTTCAAGGTAGGCACCAATTTTACTTTGTTGTTCCAAGTTAAGCGCTTCGTAAATTGTTCCATTGTCTGTAATGGTTAATTCTGGATTGTAGTTAAAGAAATTTAGTTTGGGTGTAAGCGTAACTCCCGGAGAAACAAACCATCCGTTATTATTCAAAGCTTGAATAAACGGAGCCATTTTTTGAGGTCTTTTCTTTCCTCCATATCTTTTGTATTGAGAGAAGGAAGTGAAAGAGAAAACGATTAAAACTAAAACTAAGATGGAGTTATTTTTCATAATAGGAAAACGAGGAAAGTTATATTTTATTTAATGTTAGGTCGAAAAATACTAATGAGAATAAGCTCTTTTAATACTAACCAAATGAGCAAACATAACAACTGGTACAATGTAACTAGCTAGCCAGAGGTATGGAAAATGAAGAATTGCAATATTGGGTTGATCAAACCCTTGAGTTTGAAAACCAGAAGGAACCGACAGTATTGCATTTACAACTATTGCAATTAATAACCCCAAACTAATGAAGTTCCAAACCATTACAAAAGAATCTGAAAACCAGTTTTTAACAAAATAACCTAGAATAATTAAAGGAGCCGTAATTCCTGCAAAAATATCAAAATTCACACCTTCAAAAGTCATCAAATAAGGGATTACTTTATAAATTGCCAATCCCAACAAACCAAATTCTACAGGAATTCTAACCACATAAACTAAGTATAAAGTCTTGAGGTTAATGGATTTTATAAATTCTTTTCCCCTTTTGGTAAAAAACACAATTGCAATAAAAATTAAAGTGGGTACAAGTGCCAAAGCAAATTTTGGAGGCATTGTAGAAGTATCGGTATAGAATAAGTTGTAATCCAATAAGCCTTGTAAGGTTAGCCAGCCTAAAGAAAAGAGTAATACTTTTTTCGATTTATTGGTAGCAACATAAAGAATTATTAAAGTGTATACAGTGCAAGCAATAAATAGTATTGATAAATAAGTAGGTAAATCATTCATAGTTTTTATTTTTTAATAAAAATTATTCCTGTCTTTTTTCCATATTGAAACAATAATAAATCCTGCAATTGCACCTCCAATATGCGCCCAGTGAGCAAAATTATCCCATTGAAAATTCGCAACACCCAAAGTCATTTCCAATACAATTAAAATCGGAATGAAAAACTTAGCTTTAATTGGAATTGGAAGGAAAATCAACATCAATTCTGTATTCGGGTTATAGTAACCAAAAGCAACCAAAACACCCATAATTGCTCCAGAAGCACCAACCATTCCTCCATTCATTGCAGCATTATAGCCACCCAATATTGGGTCAGAATAATTTTTACCTTCAAGAACAGTTTCAACACCTTTTGTATTAATAAATTCCAAAACTTCAGGTGGAATATCACTTAGCTGATACCAATAAGATAAAAGTTGTAAAGACATTGCTCCCAATCCAGAAAGAAAATAAAGAATAAGGAATTTTTTGGCTCCAATTTGTTTCTCTACTGCACTTCCAAACATAACTAAGGCAAACATATTGAAAAATATATGTGTAATCCCATACTTAGAGTGCATAAACATATGCGTCACAATTTGGTGAGGCTGAAACAAAGTGCTTTCCACATAATGCAAAGAAAGCATTTCGTAAAACTGAGGGAAAAGCATCACACCAAGGTAAACCAAGACATTAATAATCAAAAGGTTTAATGTAACAGGCGGAAGATTTCTGAATAAGTTACTAAGCATATTTTTATTTAAATTGTTTTTCTATTTCCGATAAAGTTACCGTAATAAAAGTTCGTTTTCCATTCGGCAAATATTCAGGTTGGGCACAAGCAAATAATTCATCTGTAAGTTGAATTATTTCTCTTTCACTCAATTGCTTCCCTTTCTTTATCGACATGTTTCTAGCCATTGATCTCGCTACACTTTCTTTGGTATCTAGATTCAATTGATCTTTGTTGTTTTTGAATTGCTCAATGATATTTTCGAACAATTTTTGGTAATCTGTTTCCTTAATATCTGCAGGAACTCCATTTATAGAAATGGTATTTTTACCAAACTCCGAAATATCAAACCCTATCACTTTCACCTCTTCCCAAATCTCTTTTAATAGTGCAAAGTTAGACGAAGAAAACTCTATCTGAATTGGAAAAAGCTCTTGCTGTGAGAAATTAACTTGGTTCTCAAGAGAAGATATAAATTTCTCATACAAGATTCTCTCGTGAGCTCTTTGTTGGTCAATCAAAACATAACCAGACTTTAGTTGAGAATAAATATATCGATTATGAACCTGAAATATTTTTTTCTCAGTTTGAACTGCTATTAATTTATTATCCTCTATTGGGTTTTCGTCTAGGTTTTCGAAACTGATGCCTGCATTATTTTGGTACATTCTGTCCAAAGCACGAATTTGGCTTGGCTCTGGCTTCGAGAATGGTTTTGAGAAAGAAGGAGAATATCCTTTTTCTTTACTTGTTTCCTTATCAAAAGGATTAAAGTTTGGATTCACTTTTATTTGAGGAATCTTAATGTCTTGACCTTCTAAAGGTGGATCAACATTAAAACTAGTTTCTTGCTCAAAATCCAAAGAAGGTGCTACCTGATACTTTCCTATCGATTGCTTTACAGCAGAATTAAGAATAGCATAAATTGCTTTTTCATCTTCAAACTTTATCTCCGTTTTGGTTGGGTGAATATTAATATCAATACTGGCAGGGTCTATTTCCATGTAAATGAAATAAGACGGATAACTCTTGTGAGCAATCAAATCTTGGTAAGCCTGCATCACTGCAAAATGCAAATATCCATTCTTTATGAATCGTTTGTTTACAAAGAAAAACTGCTCCCCCCTTGTTTTTTTTGCAAAATCTGGTTTTCCAATAAACCCAGTGAGATTCATGATAGAGGTTTTCTCATCTAACGGAACCAATTTTTGGTTAAAATTCTTACCAAAAACACCCACAATCCTTTGTCTCAATGTTCCTACAGGAAGATTAAATGTTTCGGAGCCATTGTTTATCATCTGAAAAGTAACCTCTGGATGGGTCAATGCAACTCGTTCAAATTCATCAATAATATGACGAGTTTCTACTTGTATTGATTTTAAAAAATTTCTTCGTGCTGGAATATTAAAAAACAAATTCTTAATCGCAATCGATGTGCCATCTTTTGTCTGAACTGGTTCTTGCACAGTTATTTTACTTCCTTCAATTTCTATTTTTGTCCCAAGCTCTTCAGAAATCATTTTCGTCTTCATCTCCACCTGAGCAACCGCAGCAATAGAAGCCATTGCTTCTCCCCTAAATCCTTTGGTACGAATACTAAATAAATCTTTAGTGTCAGTGATTTTTGAAGTAGCATGACGCTCAAAACACATACGAGCATCTGTTTCGCTCATTCCACAACCATTATCTATTACTTGAATCAAAGTTTTTCCCGCATCTTTTATAATCAACTGAACAGAAGTTGCACCAGAATCAATAGAATTTTCTAGCAGTTCTTTCACAGCAGAAGCAGGTCTTTGCACCACTTCTCCAGCCGCAATTTGATTGGCGACAGAATCCGGTAACAATTTTATTAGATTTGACATGAATGGGTTTAGCAATTATTCTTGTAAAAATACGATTTTTAGTAAATAGTAAAAAGTAATTTGTGATTAGTTTTTGGTTGCTTGATTTACTTCTTTAAGTTGGACTTCGATACAATTTTTCTTTTCGAAAAATCACTCAGCCCGCAAGCTTTTCTTTGTGTAAACTAACCTCTAAGTATTTAAAAGGAGGACATCACGAAATGGCAAGTTATTTAAAGCATAAACTGAACATAAATAATCCCTGCAATAATTAGCATAATGACAATTAGCATTTTATTGGATTTAGCATTTCCTTTTGACCTAAACTGATTCAGACTTTTTTCTCTGTTTTTTGAAACTTCATTCCTAAAATTACTTCTAAAATCGATAGAATCTCTTTGTTCAGAATCTTCTTTACCTTCTCGTTTGGCAGCTCTAGCTTTACGATCTCTATCTTCTTTGCGCTCGTCATAATAAACAGGAGTGTATCCAAATTTATTGGCTTTAGGCTGTTTGAAAAATCTATTGAATATCATAGTACTAAGTTAAGGTTTTTATTTTTAAATAACTTGTGTTACTGAGTTAACGGAGGAAATAAACAAAAAGTATTTAGCAACCCTATTATGAGTTAGAGTACCATTTCATTGCAAATAAGCTACATTATTATATCTTTGTTTGAAACAAAACAAAAGTAAAAGATGGACTTTAAATCAATAGTAATAGCAACAGCTGCGGCAGGATTTTTATTTTCTTGTGGTGCACAAAAAAAAACAGAAGAAACCTCTGATAAATTTGAATTAGTAAAATTTGATAATTCAGGAGAATTCTCTTACCCAGTAGATAAATTTCACGACATTGAAGTTATTCGATATAAGATTCCTAGTTGGGATAAATTGAGCATACAACAAAAGAAATATGCTTATTACTTAACTATGGCTGGTTATGCGGGTAGAGAAATAATCTTTGACCAAAACTACCGTCACAACCTTTCTATAAAAAGAGCTTTAGAAAATGTGTATGCAAACTATGAGGGAGATAGAGGAACTGAAGATTTCAAAAACATGACCGTGTATTTAAAAAGAATGTGGTTCTCTAACGGAATTCACCACCATTATTCTAACGATAAATTCAAGCCAGGGTTTAGCCCAGAGTTTTTGGATGGTGCTTTGGCAAAAGTTGGTGCTAAACTAACTGACGAAGCTAAAAAAGCAATATTTGATCCAACTTATGACGCTAAGAAAGTGAACTTATCAAAAGATGTGGATTTGGTAAAAGAATCTGCGGTAAACTTTTACGGAAGCGATTTAACACAAAAAGAAGTAGAAGAGTATTACATCTCAGTAATTGATTCTAAAAACCCTACTCCAGTAGAATACGGACTTAATTCTCAATTGGTAAAAGATGAGAATGGAAAATTGATGGAGAAAACATACAAAAAAGGAGGAATGTATGATGCTGCCATTACTGAAATAATTGGATGGTTAGACAAAGCTATAACGGTTACAGAAAATCAAGGACAAGCAGATGCACTTCAATTGCTAATTGAATATTACAAAACTGGAGATTTAAAACTATGGAGTCAATACAACATTGCGTGGGTTGGTATTACTGAAGGTGATATTGATTACATAAATAGTTTTATCGAAGTTTACAATGATCCATTAGGATATTCTGGTTCTTTTGAAACTGTAGTAGAATTGAAAGATTTTAAAATGACAGAAATTATGTCTGTTGTTGCAGATAATGTACAATGGTTTGAAGATAACGCACCGTTAATGGCTGAGCACAAAAAGAAAGAAGTAAAAGGAGTTTCTTATAAAGTAGTAGATGTTGCTGGAGAAGCTGGAGATGCTTCTCCCTCTACTCCAATTGGAGTAAATTTACCTAATGCAAATTGGATAAGAAGTACTCACGGTTCAAAATCGGTCTCGTTAGGAAACATTATTTCTGCTTATAGCGAAGCGGGAGGAGATGGAATCCTTGGTGAATTTACAAATGACGAAGAGGAAATAAAATTAGCCAAAGCGCACGGTAAAACTGCTGGAAAAATGCACACTGCACTTCACGAAGTAGTAGGTCATGCATCAGGACAATTAAACCCTGGAGTAAAAACACCAAAAGAAACACTTAAAAATTACTCTTCTACTTTAGAAGAAGCAAGAGCCGATTTAGTTGGTCTTTATTATATTCTTGATCAAAAAATGGTTGATTTAGGATTAGTTAAAACTTTGGATGTAGGAAAGGCTGAATATGACGGTTACATCAGAAATGGAATGATGACACAGTTATCTCGATTAGATTTAGGAGCTGACATTGAAGAAGCTCACATGAGAAACAGGCAATTGGTTGCTTCTTGGGCTTTTGAAAAAGGTCAAGCTGATAGCGTAATTTCTAAATTGACAAGAGATGGAAAAACTTATTTTGAAGTGAATGATTACAGTAAACTAAGAGGTTTGTTTGGACAATTATTGAAAGAGATTCAAAGAATAAAATCGGAAGGTGATTACAATGCAGGAAGAGATTTAGTTGAAAACTACGGAGTAAAAGTAGACCAAGTAATTCACCAAGAAGTATTGAATAGAGTAAAACCTCTAAACATTCAACCTTACAGAGGATTTGTAAATCCTAAAATTGTTCCTGTAACAAATGAAGAGGGAGAGATTATGGATTTCAAAATTGAATACCAAAACTTTGACGAACAAATGCTTGAGTACGCAAAGAGATTTGCTTTCTTACCAGAGTATAACTAAGAGATATTAAAATAATTTCAAGCTCCATTATTTAATTAGAATGGAGCTTTTTTTTTGACTTTTAACTCTTGGGAAATTTACCCCAGAGATTACTAAAAGGGAATTGCTGTATATTAAATTCTTCGCCCTTTTACAGTCACACTGAGCGGAGTCGAAGTGTTTTCGTATGAACCTTAATCGCAAGTCCTTTTCTCTTCAGTCATTTCTCAAATATCTAACCTTACAAAACCTCCTCTCAACATTAATCTCAACCATTTAACATTATTTAATTGGGAATAAGAATGCTTTTCTTAATTTTACTTAACTAAAATACCAACCATGATTTTTGAAGCAAAAAACATAAACAAATCTTACCACAACCATGTAGCATTGAATGATGTTAGTTTAAGTGTGAAAGAACAAACTATATTTGGATTACTTGGTCCTAACGGAGCTGGCAAAACGTCTTTAATAAGAATTATTAATCAAATTACTGGACAAGATTCTGGAGAGATATTAATAAATGGAGAAGCACTGGGACCTAAGCATATAAAAGACATTGGATATTTGCCCGAAGAAAGGGGTTTGTATAAAAAAATGAAGATTGGAGAACAAGCAATGTACTTAGCTCAACTGAAAGGAATGAGTAAACATGATGCAAAAAGAGAACTTCAAAACTGGTTCGAGAAATTTGAGATTGGAAGTTGGTGGGACAAAAAAGTAGAAGAATTATCAAAAGGTATGGCTCAAAAAATACAGTTTATTACTACGGTACTTCACAAGCCTAAAATTTTGATTTTGGACGAGCCCTTTAGTGGATTTGACCCAATAAATGCAAACCTTATCAAAAGTGAGATAATGCAATTGAAAGACAATGGAGCTACGATATTTTTATCTACACACAACATGGGGTCTGTAGAAGAAATTTGTGATAACATTGCCCTAATCAATTCTTCAAAAAAAATATTGGATGGAAAAGTGTCTGATATCAAACAAGAATTTAGTAAAAACATGTACGAAATTGATTTCAAAGGAAATATGATTGGATTTTCCAATGCCCTTTGGACAAATTTTGACTTGGTAGACAAACAATCATTTGACAAAGATAATCACAGGGCAACCGTGAAATTATTGAATAACAACAGCCTTAATAGTTTACTTACTTCCTTAATAAAAGAAGATATTGAGTTAAAACAAGTCAATGAAATAATCCCAACAATGAGTGAGATTTTCATTGAAGTAGTAGAGAAAAACAACCAATTGACAAGCTAAAAGATTGAATTATGAGTAATAATAAAACTGGGTTAATAATTAAAAGAGAATACTTAACAAGAGTAAAAAAGAAATCATTCATTTTGATGACTGTTTTCGCTCCTTTCCTATTTGCAGGTTTTTTTGCTTTGATTATTTTCTTAGCAATGCCAAAAGACGAAGATTACAAAGTGTTGGTTGTAGACGAAACTACTATTATGTATGAAGGAATGGATCTTTTACAAAAAGAAGAAAGAGCAAAAAAAGTAAAGAATAACGAAGTACTAGGCGAAGACAAACAAATAGTTGAGAAAAACCAAATAGAATTATTTGAAGCAACAGGAAGTTATTCTGAAGCAATTAAAAGGTTTCAAAAAGAGAATTCTGATTTCAATTATTTAGTTTTTTTACCAAAAAATTTAGTCGATCAATCGGATGGAAAAGCAAATCTAATTTATAAATCTGCTCCTAACTCTATTACAGAAACTAAAATAAATCGATTGATTAATGATGCTAGAGAAGCTCTATTGATGGAAATTGAACAGGTTGACAAAGTGAAATTTGACCGAATAAAAACAAAAGTTGGACTGACAGCTTTGGCATCCTCAAACATGGATGAAAACGGAAATCTAAAAGAAGAAAAAGCAGACTTTAAAATTGCTGCAGGTATTGGGTTTGGGTTTTCTATTTTAATCTTGATGTTCATCCTTACATTTGGTATGCAGGTGATGAGAGGTGTAATAGAAGAAAAAACGAGTAGAATTATTGAAGTTATTATTTCTTCGGTTAAACCGTTTCAAATTATGATGGGAAAGATTATCGGAATAGGATTGGTAGGTCTAACCCAATTCATATTCTGGATAATTCTTACTGGTGTTTTAATTACAATAATGACTGCAGTTGTTGGAGTTAATCTATCTCCAGATACAGTAGCAGAAATGAGCTCTACAGATCTAACTAAAGCTACAGGAGGGAAAGCAAACGAAATGATTTCAGCTATATTTAACCTTCCCTGGTTAGCTTTAATCTCTTCTTTTCTTGTGTATTTCTTAGGGGGGTACTTCTTATATTCTGCATTATATGCTGCAATTGGTGCTGCTGTAGATAGCGAAACAGACACTCAACAATTTATGGTCCCAGTAATGCTACCGTTAATGTTGGGATTGTATGTAACTCAGCTATCCGTATTCACAAACCCAGAAGGTAGTGCCATGTTTTGGTTATCTATGATTCCATTTACTTCGCCAATCGCTATGTTGGTAAGAATTGCAATGGGTAATGCTGAAGTATGGGAAGTATTACTTTCTATCAGTTTACTAATCTTAACATTTATTGGAACAACCTGGATTGGGTCAAGAATCTACAAAGTAGGAATTCTTATGTACGGTAAGAAGGTGACTTACAAAGAGATGTTTAAATGGATTAGGTATAAGAGTTAAATCTTTTTTAGTGAGAAGTAAAAAGTAATTTGTGAATAGTTTTTGGAATGAAACAAGGTCTAGTGATAAAGAGGAATCTCTTAAAGGTTTGCCAATATTAATTTGGACAGCATAACTACACCCTTTTTATTTTTTATAGTAATCCTTTTTATGGGTGGTTTACATGGCACATATTTATTTGCAAAAGTGTTTTTTTTCCACTTCCTATGATTATTGCAGGAATAAATAATCAAATTACTGATTTAGCATTTTTACTTAGCCATTATTCAAATACCTATTTACGGTTTAGTTATTTTATATTTTATAAAGTCAAATTGGAAATTAATATGTAAAATTATCATTTTTAATCCTATTTCATTATGTCTAATTCCAATGAGTAAAGATAATGGATATAACTAATCTATTCTAACCATTCCGCAGAAACTACTTCCAATCAAAAGTACCAATCATAGTATTGATATTTTCTTTCAAATAATTCAATACAGGTCTTAGTGAATCTAAATTTGGAGGCACATTGAAATAAAGAGAACCTCTGTAGAAATTATTGGTACTGTCTGTCAAGAAAAATTGATAGTTACAAGCTACATCTCCTATAATTTCATAAGTAACTCCATACACGCCTAGAGAATCATTGGTATAAGCCGTTTCGTTAATTGCATCTGCTTTTATTCTATGCTCATAAGCTAGTTTTCTGGAGTATTCCGAGTGATAAAATAAATTGTTCATCTTCGTATCATCGAATTGTATATTAGTACAATGTAACACTGCTTTAAACTTAGGAAAAGCTATATTTTGATTGCACCTATCTTTGTCCTGTACAGATGCAAAAATAGGATATTGAAATGTAAATGGACAATTTCCTTCATACGTTTTCCTTTGTATGTTTTCTGGAAAATCTATTCTATGGAAACCCATTGGTTTTGGGTAATAGTTTTCACTTTTACAGCCGTAAAACACAACAAAACTAACCACAAAAACTATCCAAATCTTATTCATTATCTTCTGGTTTACGCGTTACTTTCACTTGCTTAATTCTTCGTTTGTCCGCTGCTTCCACTTCAAACAAATAATCATCAAACTTCATACGCTCATGTTTCTTCATTATTTTACCTGATTGCTCAATTAAAAAACCTGCTAATGAATCGGATTCTCCTTTTTCTTCCTCAAATACCTCTCCATCGATATCCATTACTTTGTACATGTCTACTAAAGATATTTTACCTTCGAACACAAAATTATTATCATCAATCTTAGAATAAACAAGGTCGTCATCATCAAATTCATCCGAAATTTCACCAATAATTTCTTCTATCACATCTTCTAAGGTTACAATACCGGAAGTACCTCCATATTCATCAGCAACAATAGCAATGTGTATTTTAGTCTCTTGAAACTGCCTTAATAAATCATCTATTTTCTTGCTTTCCGGTACAAAAAACGGCTCTCTCAGCAAAGTATTCCAATCAAATTTTTCTTTGTGTAAATGTGGTAACAAATCTTTTACGTACAACATACCTGTCACATTATCGAATGATTCCTTGTAAATAGGCAATCTCGAATATCCATTTTCAATTATTTGCTCTAGTAACACTGAAAACTCTTCATTCTCGTCAAAAGCAATAACATCCACCCTGGATTTCATAATTTGTTTTACGTCTGTTTCTCCAAATTTGACAATCCCCTCCAGTATTTTTCTATCCTCTTCTGTCACCCCTTCTATCTCGGTAATCTCAAGCGCATGATCCAAATCATGGACAGATATCTCTGTAGCCGATTTTTTAATTCTCTTATCAATAAAGGAAGTACTTTTCACAAGCAACATGCTTAATGGCGAAAATATTTTTCCAATAATAACGATAGGAGTAGACATGAATTTTGCCAATTTTATACTGTTATTCGTAGCGTAAACTTTAGGAATAACTTCTCCCACCATTAAAATAAGAAATGTAGCAATAACAACAGTTGTAACAAACTCTGCTATTTTATTTCCTTCAAAATCACACAAGTTGTTGATGATAAAAGTAGAAAGAATAACAATGGCGATATTTACAAAATTATTAGCAATAAGTATAGTCGCTAATAACCTCTTTGGTCTAGCTAATAAATCCAAAACTCGGGTAGAGATATTGTCTTTATTGCTATTCAAAGCTTCCTTATCCTTTGCGTCTAAGGAGAAAAAAGCAACTTCAGAGCCCGAGACTAAAGCAGAAAGGACAAGTAAAATTACCATCACAGCTATTGCAATAATAATTGAAATTGATATCGTATTAAATGTAAAAAGAAGCCCCCTGAGAGGCTCGATACTGGGAAGTTCCAATTAGTTATAGTTTAGTGAAAATTAAAATTAAAACGGTAAATCACCACTCGAATCACCTTCAAATGATGAAGAAGCAGACTCTTGCGAACCACTATTATCAGAAGATGAACCAGAATCAGATTTCCCTCCTAACATTGTCATGTTATCGGCAACAATTTCTGTCGTATATCTTTTGTTTCCTTCTTTATCATCCCAAGACCTTGTTCTTAGCTTTCCTTCTATATAAACAGAATTTCCTTTTTTTAAATATTTTTCAGCCACCTCTGCTAAACCTCTCCAAATTACAATATTATGCCATTCAGTTTGAGTAATTTTTTCTCCTGTCTTTCTGTCTTTATAAGTTTCGGAAGTAGCAATAGGAAAATTTGCAACCACTGCCCCACTCTCCAAATGTCTAACTTCAGGGTCTTTTCCTAAGTTTCCTATTAATATAACTTTATTTACTCCTGCCATGGCTAATTTTATTTTTTACAAATTTACAATTATTCATTCAAAATACTAAATGAAATCAAGATATACAAAGAAATAATTCAAATAAAGCTATTTAACTAACTTCTCGGTATTATGAATCATTTTTTCCATCAACCTATGAATAGGATAATTTTCTAGTGTTTTAGAATCAACCTTAATCCAATTGTCTTGGAGTACATTTCTATCATTTATCTCACAAATAAATAATTTTGCTTGTATATTTTGATGAGACAAAATGTGTTTAAAAGGACCAACAACTTGTCTTAAAGAAACACCAGAACTTAAGCTTACACTAATCTTTTCATTATCAAATAACTCTTCAGATTCTTTGTTAGGAAATTCATACAAGTTTTTCCAAATTGCATCACTTTCCCTTTTTAATATATAAAATGAATCCTCTTCATTTAATAAGTAAAAATTTAAAAATCGGTTAACAGATTTTTTCTTTTTAAGTTTTACAGGAAAATCTTTTACCCTATTTTTGCTAAATGAATAGCAATTTTCTAAAAAAGGGCAATTTTCACAATCTGGAGACTTAGGAATACAATGTAAAGCTCCAAACTCAATAATTGCCTGATTAAAAATATCAGGATTACTGTGGTCAATTAATTCATTTAGAACAATTTTAAACTCTTTAATAGCTTTTGGAGTGTTTATAGGTGTTTCTATTCCATACATCCTACTCATAAAACGGTATACATTTCCATCCAAAACCGGAACAACTTCTTTACTAGAAAAAGAAGCAATTGCTGAAGCTGTGTAATCGCCAATTCCTTTTAACTTTATTAACTCTGCATAGGAGGTTGGAAATTTAGAATTTAATTCATTAACAACAAATTTAGCAGTAAAATGTAAATTTCTTGCTCTAGAATAATATCCTAAACCTTGCCAAGCATTTAAAACATCTTTTTCTTCAGCTTGTGCCAAATGAATAATTGTAGGAAAAATATTTACAAATTTTTCGTAATATGGGAGGCCTTGAGCAACACGTGTTTGTTGTAAAATTATCTCAGAAAGCCATATGTAATAAGGGTTTACTGTATGTCTAAAAGGTAAATCGCGTTTATTAAAACTATACCAAGAGAATAGACTATTTAAGAATTTTTGTTTAACCAATGGATTATCAATTATATAATTAAAAAAAACTAAGTAAAAACACTTAGCACTTTATAGAAAAAAATGTTTATGTTTGTATAAACTTTTGAGAAAGTAGTCAAATTTATAACATTTTGGGCTAAAATTATTAACTAACTAAAACTAAAACAATGACAAAAGCAGAAATAGTTGAACAAATTTCAGGAAAAACTGGAATAGAAAAAGCTGTAGTATTAAAAACAGTAGAATCTTTCATGGAAACTGTAAAAGGAAACATGACTAAAGGTGAGAACGTTTACCTAAGAGGTTTCGGTAGCTTTATTATCAAAAAAAGAGCTAAGAAAACAGGAAGAAATATCTCTAAAAACACTTCAGTTATTATACCAGCACACAACATTCCAGCATTCAAACCAGCAAGGGATTTTGCTAATGATGTGAAGAAAAAAGTAAAAATAAAATAACTTACAGTAAAAATTAAACAATAATGAAGAGTTCCTTTTTAAAAATATTTTCAATAATTTTAGCAGGAGCTCTTATTATTTTAGTATCTTTGCAATTCCTATCAAGGAAACCATCAATAAATCAAGATGAAGTTGATATAAAAAAAGCTTCTCAAATGATTCAAAATGGTCAACCAATGAAAGGTGTAATGTTGCTTAGAGGTATTCTCGAAAAAGACGAGAACAACATAGATGCAATATGGGAGCTTGGAAAATTATCCATGCAGTCTCAACAATATGAGAAGGCCATAGGTCGTTTCGAAAAATTTGTCAGTTTAACTGGTGGGGAGGATAAAGTGAGTGGATTAATCTATTTGTCGGATGCCTATTTTTTTAATAGCGAAAGACAAAAATCGTTAGATAATTTAATTAAAGCCAAAGCTTTAAATAAAAAATCTGACCTTGTAGTAGACATAGAAGAAAGAATTAATATAATTAACAAAAATTAAAAGATATGCCAAGCGGTAAAAAGAGAAAAAGACATAAGATGGCGACTCACAAGAGAAAGAAAAGATTGAGAAAAAATCGCCACAAAAAGAAGAAGTAAAATTCTAAAAAACAACATTTTAACTAAACCTTAAAACAAGATTTAAATATCTTGTTTTTTGTGTTTCTACACATCCTGTGTGAAAAAGTTTTAATGCAATCAATTTTCATTTAACAAAACAACTGTGAGTTTAGATTTAATAATATCCTCTAAACCAGAGGAAGTTGTTATTGCTCTCTTAAAAGATAAAAACTTAATTGAGGTTCATACCGAATCACAAGAGGAAAATAACACAATTTCGGCTGGAGATATATTCCTTGGGAAAGTCAAAAGAACTAACCCTGGACTAAATTCTGCATTTGTGAATGTAGGGTATGAGAAAGATGCATTTCTTCACTATTCTGATTTAGGAGCAAATTACAAATCATTTGAAAAAGCTGCTAAAATAGCATTTAATGCTAAGCCAAGATTCGATTTTCCTTTGGAAAAAGAAATTGATAAACATGGTAAAATTAAA
>Ga0209713_10000086_pt1 | contig 52196 bp, 55 predicted proteins | sample ArcOceMetagenome_3_FD_187444 | JGI IMG/M metagenome (GOLD analysis project Ga0209713, IMG submission 187444) | Marine eukaryotic phytoplankton communities from Arctic Ocean - Arctic Ocean- Svalbard ARC20M Metagenome (SPAdes) (version 2) | ecosystem: Environmental > Aquatic > Marine > Oceanic...
TAAGGGCAGATTCTCACGTATTACGCACCCGTTCGCCACTAAAGTTAAAAACTTTCGTTCGACTTGCATGTGTTAAGCATACCGCCAGCGTTCATCCTGAGCCAGGATCAAACTCTCCATGGTATTTAATGTATTTTTGCTTGAAAATTAAATTTTTAATCTAAATCAAATAATAGCATTTACTTAACTGTTGTGTCAAGATTAAATTTTTTTAAATTAAACCACCATAAATAATAATAAATATTTATCGATCAATAAAGTATATAATTAGTCGAAGAATTGCTAAAGCCTGTTTCGTATTTTAGATATTGGTATCGCAGCACATTAATTAATAAAATTTGAGTAATGTTTACCTTAAAGATTTTAGTTTACACTGTTGTAGTGTTCTTTGTTTCTCTTTTTACTTTTGGTTTTCTATCTAATGACCCGTCAAGAAACCCGAACAGAAAAGACTTAGAATAATAACAGTTAAAACCCTCCTACGACAATTTGTCGTAAGAGGGTTTTAATTTTTCCGTTTTCCTTAGTTAAATTTTGTTTTTAAACGAGCTGATTTACCTGTTCGTTCTCGAAGATAATATAATTTGGCACGTTTTACTTTAGCACGTCTTAAGACTTCCATTGTTTTTACCCAAGGAGAGTTTAAAATAAAAACCTTCTCAATACCACCTCCTTGAAACATTTTTCGAACGGTGATTGTAGAATCGATTTGTGTACTGTTACGGTGTTTTGAAATAATTACTCCTTCATAAACCTGAATTCGTTCTTTCTCTTTTTTCTCTCCTTCTTCAGCTTTTTTTGGTAACTCTAAATAAATAGTTACTTTAACACTGTCCCCAATGTTTAATGTTGGTAAATCGTCTTTTTTATAAAAGGCTTTTAAATCTACATCTAGGTTTCCTAACACTTTAACCATTTTCAATTTTTAATTTTATGCTTTTTGCCACACGGGTGTAAAAATTTAGTAGTCAATGTTTTCATGACTTAAACGAAAACTGTAACTACTTATCTTTCTTTATAGTCTAGTGAAATTTTAATTTAGTGTAAAGGATAAATTATCTACCTATATTGCTTAAATATGAAAGATAATCATGTCCGAGAATTTCGAGAGAGTTTATTTGTTTATTGTGAGATAAGTTTAAATATTTTTAAACTTCCATCCCAAACACAAGCAGCTTTCTGGTTTATGTTGTTCAATTGGGTAGAATGTAATAATTATTCAATTACGATTGGACCTGAAAAACGAAGAATCTTAACAAAGTATTACAGTCGGCCAGATGATCCAAATAGTAGCTCAGTTCAGAATATTTTTCTAAGACTTACTAAAATCGGATTATTTGTTAAATGCAGTAAAGGAGATTTAATTTGCAAAAATAACGGAACGTACGAAGTTACTTATAGAGTTTCATTTATCATATCGCAACAGAAGATGGATAAAAATTTTATCAAACTTAATGAAGAAATAATAGAATGTAGAGCTTACCTGAAGTCAAAAGAAACAAATATTAAAGTAGAGAGTGTTGAAGGCGCGATTAATGATGTTTCTTTTGACTTCAGGTAAGCTCTACATTCTAGTGTTTTTCAGTAACCTAACTAACCTTTAAGTAATTTGATTTTATTTGTATTTTGATGCACTTATGACATTACCAGATTCAAACCATTTTTGGAGAAGTGTTAATTCTTTATTTTTTGTACGTGCTAAAGGTACAATTTTTTGTATTGAACTTAATAAATCTTCAGTTTTAAAATCTCGACCTTCATTATACCCAATTCTCATGGCTTCGATTACTACCTGTTCGATTTCAGCCCCAGAAAAATCTTTACTTAGGTCACTTAGTAATGGTAAAGCAAACTCTTCGATCCTATTAGGTCGGGCTTTTCGTAGATGGACATCAAAAATAGCTTGTCTTTCCTCTTTTGTTGGTAATGAAAGAAAAAACACTTCATCAAAACGACCTTTACGTATAATTTCTGGTGGTATCCATTCTATATTGTTTGCTGTCGCAACGACAAAGACAGGTGACGTCTTTTCTGACATCCAAGTAAGAAATGTAGATAGTACACGGCTTGTTGTTCCACTATCACCACTATTTTGAGCACCTGCAAAGGCTTTATCAATTTCATCAACCCAAAGAACACAAGGTGAAAGAGCCTCAGAAATTTGAATCATTTTTCTTACTCGTGATTCTGATTGGCCAATCAGTGAAGCAAATAACCTTCCAAAATCCAAGCGGAGGAGTGGTAAATTCCATTCATTTGCAACCGTTTTCGCCGCTAATGATTTCCCAGTACCTTGTACTCCCACAAGAAGTAAGCCTTTAGGATAGGGTAGTCCGTAATCTTGAGCTGCGGGTGAAAAAGCTTCATCACGTAATTTTAACCAATCTTTGAAATTATCTAATCCACCTAGATCTGTTATTTTTTTGTTGGTAATACTAAATTCAAGTAATTGCGTTTGTTGAATAATTTGTTTTTTTTCTTCTAAAACAAAACGAGGGCTCGTTACATCAATGGTTCCTGATTGTGCAATCACTTTAGATAAAACACGACGAATTCGTTCGAGTGATAATCCTTGACAGGCTGTTGTTAAATTTAATAATAATTCTTCAGAAATTTCTTGCTTTAACGACGTCATTAATCGTATCAGCTCTTCATTGATTTCATTATATGTTGGAAGTGGAAAATCAATTAACGTAATAAACTCACGTAAGGTATCTGGTATATTTACATCTGGTGCAATAATTATTATATTTTTGGGCTGGGTTTTTAAAGATCTGCTTAAATTCTTTAGTTTTCTACTAATTGAGAGATCTTTTAAAAAGTTGTCGTAATCTTTTAAAACAAAAACAGAAGCTGTCTCAGGAGTCAATTTTTCAATCAGCTCCAAGGCTTCCAATGGGTTTTTGATTGCAAATCCTGTATCATTTGGATTCCCCTGATAACCATCAACAAAGTCCCACGCATAATATGTACGAGAGACGTATTTTTTGGTACAGTACTTTATGATATATTCTAAGCGTTCTTCTTCAGATGTTGAAATATAAATCAACGGGTAACGTGCTTTTAATAAAAGAACGAACTCATTTAAAAAACTCATGTTGTATAAAAGTAAATAATTTAATTAGCGAGTACAACGCAATAACCATTAAAAATGACGATTAACCTACAGAGCCTTCTAGCTTTAGGCTAAGTAAACGATCTGCTTCAGAAGCAAATTCTAATGGTAACTCATTGAAGACATCTTTACAGAAACCATTTACCATTAATGAAACTGCTTCTTCCGTATCTATTCCTCGTTGTAGTAAATAAAATAATTGTTCTTCTGCGATTCGTGATGTTGAAGCTTCATGTTCAACACGCGTATAACTATTTTGAGCTTCAATATATGGAAATGTATTGGCACTTGAATCTTTCCCAATTAGTAATGAATCGCATTGTGAGTAATTTTTTGTATTTTCAGCTTTCGTTCCAATTCTAACTAAGCCTCGATAACTATTACTTGATTCACCAGTTGAAATTCCTTTTGAAATAATACGACTTCTTGTATTTGGAGCTAAATGAACCATTTTTGTTCCCGTATCAGCTTGCTGCTTGTTACTTGTTAGTGCTACTGAGTAAAATTCTCCAATTGAAGAATTACCAGCTAGAATACAACTAGGGTATTTCCAGGTAATAGCTGAGCCAGTTTCCACTTGTGTCCAGGAAATATTAGCGTTTTTACCCGCACAAAGACCACGTTTTGTTACAAAATTATAGACGCCACCAATTCCCATTTCATCGCCTGCATACCAATTCTGTACAGTTGAATATTTAATTAATGAATTTTCTAAGGCAATTAATTCGACAACAGCGGCATGGAGTTGATTACTACTAAATTGAGGGGCGGTACAGCCTTCAAGATAATTTACCGAGCTTCGTTCTTCTGTTACAATGAGTGTCCGTTCAAATTGGCCTGCTTCTTCATTATTTATACGAAAATAAGTGGATAGTTCCAGTGGGCATATTACATCTTTGGGAACATAGCAGAATGACCCATCACTAAAAACAGCTGAATTTAACGCGGCAAAAAAATTGTCTCCAATCGGTACAACACTTCCTAAATAGGTTTCAATTAAATGTGGGTAAAGTTCTACTGCTTCAGTTATAGAACAAAAAATTACACCAGCTTTTTGTAACTGTTTTTTAAATGTTGTTCCAATTGATACACTATCAAAAACGGCATCAACAGCGACATTAGCAAGAAGTTTTTGTTCGTTTAGTGATACTCCTAATTTTTCAAATGTGCGCAGTAATTCTGGGTCGGCATCATCTAAACTACCTAGTTTTTTCTTGGTTTTTGGTATTGAATAATATTGTATATCTTGATAATTAATGTTTGGGATCTGTAAGTAGGCCCATACTGGAGTTTTCATCTTTTGCCAAATTTTGAAAGCTCGTTCACGAAAATTTAACAGAAAGGTAGGCTCGTCTTTTTTTTTACTTATCTCTTGAACAATTTGAATTGTAATTCCTTTAGGAAACTCTTCTGTCTCGATGTCGGTTTTAAATCCGTATTTGTAAGGACTTGCAACAATTTCTTCAAGAATAACATCGGACTCATATATTCGCTTTTCCGGCATTTTATTGAAAGAAGTGATTATTAAATATTAAAAATGTACGTTAAGTTATTGTTGTAAAACAATAGAAGGGTTGGGCAGGCTTAAGAGGTTATTTTCTAAATTCTTAGATATTGGCAAAATTAGCTGATTCCACCAGCTGCGCTTGAGAAAAAATCAATTAAGAACGTTAGGAGTATAAATCCAAGTAACGGTGATAAATCGAACCCAATAAGTGGTGGGATAATACCGCGAAATACACGTAAATAAGGATCTGTCATTTTTCCCAGTGAATAGAATGGTTGTGTATAAAAGTTTAAATTCGGAAACCATGTTAGGTATACGCGAAGGGTTAATAAAGCAATATAAAATTTAAGAAAACCTGCTAGACCACTACATACTGTTATTATTAAAACATTCATTGATACAACTCTTTAATTATAAATCTTACCCTAATCATACATGATAGCATAAAAATTTCTATGGTTGAAATTTTAAATAAAATTATTTAACCATTGGTCTTAAATATAGCTAGTGAAGAGACTTGAACTCATAACCGACTGATTACAAATCAGTTGCTCTACCAATTGAGCTACACCAGCTTAAATTATCTACTAATTAGATATACATTCTAATAATCTATCATTAAGTATCGTATTTGTAAATTATAAATTTTATAAATACCTGTGAACTACTTTAGATTTTTGGTAGTTTTAAGTTTGGGGGATAAAGGGATTATAAAATAAAATTACTTTCGCCGCACGCTATGAATAAATTATAACTAGTAATGGCAATAAAAAATTAATTCTTTTATGTCATTTAAATCTTGCTTTTTTTTACACTTTCTTATATTATACATGTTGTCATATGAAATAAATGTAATTAAATGGCTAAGAATAAAGGGGCAAGAATTCGAGTTACACTTGAACATAAGTCTGAACAGGGTGTTTACCGTTACCATACAACAAAAAATCGTCGTAATACTACCGAACGTTTGGAGTTAAAAAAATATTCACCTGTAACAAAAAAACACGAATTATTTCGTGAAATCAAATAATTAATAATTTTTTAGTACAATGGTCAAAATGGGCTTTAAAGATCCAACTTTGAATTTGGATGATATTGAAACAATCAATTATAAAGACACAAAATTTTTAAGTAATTTCATAAGTGAACAAGGGAAAATTCTACCACGCCGTTCAACTGGATTAAATTCCAAACAGCAAAAACGTATAACGAAATTAATTAAACGTGCCCGTATTGCAGCTCTTTTACCTTTTGTTATTGGCAAAGTTTAATAAATTAACTTTTCGATTATTTTTAGGTCGGTGGAGGGATTTTAAAAAATTTCTTCCACTTTCGTTTTATTTACTAACGGTTAGAGCTCATGCGAAATAAAATAGCCGGTTATTTACAACTCGTAGGATTAATATTATTGGTTATAGGTACAGTTACATCAAAAAATAGCAACGTGTTAACTTTTATTGTAGCCTGCTTAACAGGCGTAAAACCCGAGTAGGCACATTATACAAGTTATAAAGACTAACGACGTTGGGTATCATTTTATTTTGGGATTGGGTGATATCTTTCATTCGTTTATTATTTCTTGCAATTTGTTGAGATCATTTTTGCTTACTCTTTAAATATTATTTTGGATAAATGCGTAATCTTCTATTTGGCTCCTTACCGACTGACATTCCTCGTAGTTGGTAGTGTGTTATTAGTTCATGCTGAAGTCTTCTAACCGAACTCGTACGTGGAAGAAGGTCTACTACCCTTTTTTGTGAAATAATAATTTCTTCAATTACTAACCGCGTTTCTTCCAGTGGGGTCAATAATGCCTTTGTAATTATCTTTGAAATTTTTTTCTGAGATGTCTTTATTTTTGATGTCTGATGAGTTGGTACAGTTGTATTTTTTACAACTACTCTTAATGCTTTCGCAATTTGCAAGAGGCTATTACTTTGAATAGTGTGAATACTTATTTTTTTTGAGTGGGAAATTTGACGTAGCTTTTTATTACTTTTTAATAAATTAGATAGGGCTAAAATTGCATCGGCAGATTGAATTTCTTTTGTCACAATAATGGGGAGCTTTAATGTTTTTATTAAAGATTTCAGATCGTGATTATTGACTCCATAGATATATAAAAAAACGAAATCTCCTCCCAGCTTTTTTTTCAATTGAAAATTTACTTTGGTTGTTTTTTTTGTTTTCCAATCATTATTCCGATTTAGTTTATCTAATACATATCCGTTCTTTTGCTTCCTTTCGTCGGAAGACATTTTATTAGACTCGTCGGTAAGTGCTCGAATTTCTTTTTTATTTGATATCAAATCACAGTTTATAATATTATTCCCTGTCAGGCTTAATTTACGTTCTTGAAGAGATAGAGGTTGTCCCTGTAATAAAGAATCTACTGATTGTTCGATATTTTCATGTATGACCCACGTTTTTGTATTGTGTATTTCAACAGCCACTTCAAATGTTGGGGGAGCTTTTCGTTCGAGAATACTCTTTGATGATCCACGTCGTTTTGCTTCTTCGTCACCAAGTGTAACATACTGAATACCACCAATTAAGTCGGTTATTGTTGGGTTTTTAATTAAATTTTCGAGCGCATTTCCATGCGCCGTACCTACTAGTTGCACTCCACGCTCTGCAATAGTTCGTGCTGCGGCAGCTTCTAATTCTGTTCCGATTTCATCAATGATAATAATTTCTGGCATATGGTTTTCCACTGCTTCAATCATCACTTGATGTTGGTTTTGTGGGCTCGAAACTTGCATTCGTCTCGCTTTACCAATTGAGGGGTGTGGTAAATCACCGTCTCCTGCAATTTCATTTGATGTATCAATAATAATTACGCGTTTTTTCATCCCATCGGATAATACACGCGCAATTTCACGTATCGCTGTTGTCTTTCCAACACCTGGTCTGCCGAGCAGTAAAATTGATTTATTATTTTCCAGTAAATCACGAATTATACTTACGGTTCCAAAAAAAGCGCGACCAATTCGACACGTTAAGCCGATAACACTTCCTTGTCTGTTACGTAATGAACTAATTCGATGTAAGGTTTTTTCAATTCCGGCTCGATTATCTCCATTAAATTTTCCAAGTCGTTTAAGAATATAATCTAAATCCTGCCAAACAATTGTTCGGTAAGAAAGATAACTCGCACCTTTGGAAAATCTTGCTTCTGGTCTGCGTCCAATATCCAACACAATTTCAATTAATTGTTCCTGTTTTGGGTGTTGTTTAATTGGTGTGCTAATAAATTCTGGTAAAATATCTAATAATTGATTTAAGTCGTCTGCAAGAAGCATAGCTATTATAGTTTTAATCAAAGACAATTATACATGTAAAATGGAAATTTACCGTATCTTTTTTGTGTTTTTATTTTTTGTATTGGCTAAAACTATTGTGAGTTCAAGTTTAAATTAAAATAATGAATTCTTTTTATGATAGAATAGTGAAGGAACGCATTTTAACAAGCAGCTTAACTACATATTCAACAAGGGTTTTTTAAATGTCACATTTTACTAAAATAAAGACAAAATTATATAATCTTGAAACGCTAAAAAAGAGTCTTTCTGATTTAAATATCGAATGGACAGTTCAAACTAATAGTGTAAGAGGTTATCAAAATACGAAACAAGAAGCTGAACTTGTTGTTCAGCAAGATAATAAGCATGACATTGGTTTTAAGTGGAATGGGGCTGAATATGAATTAATAACAGATTTAATGTTTTGGTCACAAGATATTTCTGTAGATAAGTTTCTTAACCGTATTAATCAACGTTACGCTTACAATTCAATTATTGGTGTTAGTGAGAAAGAAGGTTTTAACTTTACACAGACACAAACAACTGACGATGGCTCAATTCGTTTAGTTTTACGTCGTTTCAATTAATCTTTTACGAAAAGCTCTACAACTAAGACATAATAGAAACTAATTTTTTAATATTTTATTACATCTTAAAACAACAAAATACACTTTCATTAACAACTTGAATTGTTAATGAAAGTGCATTTTATTTGTAAGATTTGAGTACCCCCAGGGGAATTCGAATCCCCGTTACTTCCGTGAAAGGGAAATGTCCTAGGCCTCTAGACGATGGGGGCTATATTTGTATATACAATCTAATGCATAACCACAGCGTTTGTCAATGCTCCGAAAAAAAAATTCTTGATTTTAATTAAAATAACCTGGCCATTTGTCTCTTAATAGTTTAAAAGGATACAATTTCGGCATATTTTTACGAATTGGAATATTGCTTGACAAGCTATTAAAATATCGTTTTATTTCCCTTATTTAAATCCTTTTTTCCTTTTATTAAACTTAAAAACTCGTTTCCATCCGCAGGATTTGTATATACAAACTTTGTTAGTAGCCTATATCGTTCTGCATTGCTAAATCCACTTTCTTTGACCTGTTTGTATTCTTCGTACTTTTTTACAAGAGCGTTATCCATTTTTTGTCTATTTTACAGAATAATTATTTGTAACTTGCAAAAATACGATAGTTTATTTTATAAATTATGGACTTAGTGAGGGTGCTAAAAACATTTTTAACAACTCATCTTTAAATAACTCAGTAACACTTGAATGGTAACGATTTGGATTAGTAATAATTGATAAGGTACGCTTAATTGTAATACCTTCAATTTTAGTCCAGTGCAGCATATCTAGATCTAATTCTTTTGAAATTGCTGAAACTGATACAAAAGCAGCTCCTAGTCCAGATTGAACTGCGTTTTTTATCGCTTCAATAGAATTTAATTCCATCTCAATTTTAAAATAGCCACTATCAATTCCATTCTGGTTTAATGTGTGCTCAATTACATTTCGAATAGTCGAGTGTGTATCGAGAGCAATGAAACGGAGACGGTAAAGATCTTCTTTCCGTATAAATTCCAAGGAAGAAAAAGGGTGTGAGACGGGCAATATAAGTGCTAGCTCATCTTCTGCGTACGATGTAATCTCAACAGCTTTACTGAGTTCTTTTGGTATTTCTCCTCCTACAATTGCTAAATCAATTTTTCCATTCGCGACAGCCCATGAAATTTGTCGTGTTGAGTGAACTTGTAGTTCAATACTAATATGTGGGTACTTATGGCGGAAAATTCCAATTAAACGTGGCATAAGGTACGTGCCTGTAGTTTGACTTGCTCCAATAATTAACGTTCCAGATTGAAAAGTCTGTAGTTCATCTAATGCACGACATGTTTCTTCACAGAGGTTCAATATCCTATCACAATATTGCTTCAATAGTATTCCAGTTTCAGTTAAATAGGCTTTTCTTTTATCCCGATAAAAAATTGGAGCATTTAATTGTTTCTCGAGACTTTGGATTTGTAAGCTGACAGCGGGTTGAGATATGTATAGTTTTTCGGCTGCCTTTTTAAAACTCCCTTCGTCAGAAATTGTTTGTAATATTTTTAGTTGGTCTAACGTAAAGGGAAGATTTGACATTTTAAAATCGAGAGCAGTAAACAAAAAGTTGATAAAAGATTACTTCGTCCTTACTTCTTTGCCATACTAAAACGGCCAAATATTATCGAATTATTCGCAAAATACTGTTTCTGTCTTTCTAAAAGAACAGTAAAGAACTATTATTGAATAAGTTTATTCAAAATTTTATGCGTTTATTCTCTAAAATGATACATTGGGTATGAGTAGTATCCATATAACAGATGTATAATAGTATTCAAACAAATAAAAATGTAATATAAAAAGGGTTTATACTTTTATGGCGGATACAAGACTTTTAGTCGTTTTATTTCCACTTGTAGCTGCTGCTTCATGGGCCTTATTTAACATTGGGCGCCTTGCACTACAGCAGTTAAAAAGAATGTCATAGAAAGCCTATCATATTAACGAATGGCTTTCTTAAAAATTTGTAGAGGAAATTTTCCATTTAAAATTCTTCTCTACAAATTTTTAGCTTCCTCTTTAATTTGGGTTTGATTTGTTAATAAACGTGTTTATTAAGCGTTTCATTGGGTTACGAGAAGGTGAAACATCAAGATTTAAAAATTCGATCTCTTCACCTACTAAACGACGAGCTGTATGCTCAAATGCTAAACCTGGCAACGATAACTTTTCTTCGAGTACAAGTGGTTCACCTCGGTTTGAGGCAATAATTACTTGCTCACTATCAGGAATAACACCAACAAGTGGTACACCTAGGATATCTTTTACATCATCAATTGACATCATATCGTCAGTTTTTACCATCTTAGGTCGAATTCGGTTTACCAATAGACTAATTTTTTTAACACCTTGGGCGACTAGGATACCAATTACTTTATCCGCGTCACGAATGGAGGGTACTTCTGGCGTAACTACTACTATTGCCTCTTTAGCTGATGTTACCGCGGTCTGAAAACCTTCATCAATACCGGCTGGACTGTCAATTAAGATAAAATCATACTTATTTTCCAGTAGTTGAATAAGTTTTTGGATCTCTACCTTTGTAGTCGGTGTTTTTGTTTGATTTGAAGATAACGGAAAAAAGGTAAGTTTTGATTGTCGTTTGTCGGTTATTAAGGCTTGTTCTAATCTGCAATTATCCGCCAATACATCTAAACCAGTATAAATAATTCGATTTTCTAACCCTAATAATAGGTCTAAATTTCTTAAGCCCACATCCGCGTCTACCAATAAAGTATTATACTCTAAACGGGCGAGCGCCATTCCTATATTTGAAGTTGTTGTTGTTTTTCCAACACCCCCTTTACCTGAAGTAATAACTATAACACGAGCCATTGCATTGTATAGGCTATAAGATTAATATAGATGCATAAATCGATTATATCATCTTATTTGGTATTTTTTTATTATTTATAATACCCCTATTTTGTTAATAAATCTAAAAAGAAATGACATTTACGTTGCCAGACGACTTACTTCATATTGCTAACAAAAGTTTTTCTTCCCGTTTAATGCTAGGAACAGGTAAATATAAAAATTTTACCGAGGCAAAAAAAAGTATTGAAGCTAGTGGTTGTGAAATTTTAACCGTTGCTGTTAGACGTGCGCAAACTGCACAAGTTGATGGTATTGCTCAGTTACTTAATGATTTTGATTGGACTAAACTTTGGTTATTACCTAACACTGCAGGTTGTCAAACAGCTGAAGACGCAATTAGACTCGCTTTCATTGGGCGTGAAATTGCGAAAAATTTACACTATAATGAAAATAGATTTATAAAGTTAGAAGTTATTCCAGACCCTAAATATTTATTGCCAGATAGTCTTGGTACATTAACGGCTGCCGAATATTTAACAAAAAAGACCTTCGATGTATTACCTTATATTAACGCCGACCTTGTTCTTGCAAAACAGTTGGAAGAAATAGGTTGCGCAACAGTTATGCCGTTAGGTTCCCCTATTGGTTCTGGGCAAGGATTAAAAAATTTATATAATATAAAGATATTAATCGAAAATGCTCGCATTCCAGTTATTGTTGATGCTGGTATAGGTTCACCAAGCGAAGCAGCCGAAGCAATGGAAATCGGGGCAGCAGGTATTTTAGCAAATACAGCGATTGCACAAGCTCAAATTTCCGATGTAATGGCTCATGGTATGAAATTAGGTGTTATGGCTGGTCGATTAAGCTATTTAGCGGGTCGGATGGAAACTTCTGAGTTTGCCAAACCAAGCTCACCGTTGGTTGGTATATCAAATTAAAAATTTAACAATGAAAAATAAATTCGATGGTTACAGATGCAACAAAAGTGGCAGTGACAGAAAGACCGGTTTTTCCATTTACTGCAATTATTGGTCAAGAAGAGATGAAGTTAGCTTTAATTTTAAACGTTATTGATCCTCGTATTGGAGGTGTAATGATTATGGGTGATCGAGGAACAGGAAAATCTACTACCATTCGAGCTGTTGCTGATCTATTACCAGCAATTCAGGTTGTCGCTGATGATCCTTTTAACTCATCTATTGATGATTTTGAATTAATGAGTGAAACGGTTAAAACGGCGGTTGAAGCAAATCAAGATCTTCCAACCGCGTACAAGAAAGTACCAATGGTTGACTTACCCCTAGGTGCAACTGAAGATCGAGTTTGTGGAACCATTGATATTGAAAAAGCCTTAACAGAAGGTGTTAAAGCATTTGAACCTGGTCTATTAGCAAAAGCTAATCGAGGGATTTTATACGTAGATGAGGTAAATTTATTAGATGATCATTTAGTTGATATCTTACTTGATTCTGCTGCTTCCGGGTGGAACACTGTTGAGCGTGAAGGGATTTCGATCAAGCACCCTGCTCGCTTTGTTTTAGTAGGTTCAGGTAACCCAGAAGAAGGTGAGTTAAGACCGCAACTTTTAGATCGTTTTGGTATGCATGCTGAAATTCGAACAGTGCGTGATCCGGAAACTCGTGTTCGTGTTGTTGAAGAGCGTAGTAATTTTGACCAAAATCCTGAAGCTTGTTTAGCAGCTAATGCTAGTGCAATTGACGCGTTAAAGGCTCAGATTGTCAGTGCGCAAGAGCTCTTATCAAAGGTTAAAATTGATTTCGAATTACGCGTAAAAATTTCACAAGTATGCGGCAGTCTTGATGTCGATGGTTTACGTGGTGATATTGTTACAAACCGTGCCGCAAAAGCTTATGCAGCTTATAATGGTCGTAATGAAGTAACTATTGATGATATTGAAAAAGTTATTACGTTATGTCTTCGTCACCGTTTAAGAAAAGATCCGCTAGAGTCAATTGATTCGGGCGATAAGGTTAGTAATGTTTTCGAAGAAGTATTTAAATAGAATAAATCTAAATGGGCTCAGTAGGATTCGAACCTACATTAGAGACTTAGAAGGTCCCTGTCCTAATCCCTTAGACGATGAGCCCAGCAATTAAATTGTTGAGATTTGAAAATCGGATTAGGTAACTAATATGTTACCTAATCCAATATTACACCAAAAAATAGAATACATTGGGCGGTATAGGATTTGAACCTATGACCACCTGCTTGTAAGGCAGGCGCTCTACCACTGAGCTAACCGCCCTATGATAATATATTAGTATATATGAGTGTATTTGGCAAACTTTTTCTGCTTCATATTCACTTTATATTTTATTTCATTAAAGTAACGACAATTAACTATTACATATTCATTTAAATGGAAACCACGCTTGGTTACATTGGTCATCAATTAGAGTTAAGTGAATGGAAAATTATACCCACTGGCTCATTTCGTATTCCTTATTCGCCGAAAAAATCAAAAACGTTAGATTTTTTTGATGAACTGTACACAAATCCTCCTAAATTCCGTATCAAATGGGAAATGATAGATGAATTACATGATGATCTATTCATGTCATATAACTATCGCGTTTTAGACCAGCCTTTCTCTTTTATGGATATGGTGACTAAATTCTCATCCTACGAAGAGGGAGAGGCAACGTCGAAAGTCGAGTATTCCTTAAATTCGTATATTGACGGATATTTTAATAAAATCGTATCGACACGTTTTTATGAAAAGACTACGCGTACGCTTCAAGAAAGTCTTCAAAACGTACCTATTTATGTCATTTTGAATGGTCAGGGGGAGATTGTTTTAGCGACCTCGACTGATTCCTCAGTATCTACTTCATCTGCACTTTACGACTTATCTGGCACTTTTGACCCATTAGTTGATAATAGTCACCAATTAGGCTTATTCTTTCTGTCTAAAAAAGATGCAGAGGTTTATCGTGATGCTATGGCTCAATCTGATACGTCTGGTACAAAGATGTTTGGTCTATCAATTCATTGTTTTGGTTTAGATTTTGCTTATCGGGTTACACGGGAGCACCATCCCAATATTGATTTTAGATTTATTCCTGATTTAGAGGAGTTACAATCACTAATGACACCTCGTACAACTGGAAACTCCTCTCTAGTATTTGAGGAAGGGCAACAACAACTTCGTTTACGTAGGCGAGCAATTAATGTTTTACCTCTTCTTGGTAACATTACTAAATGGGCTTCACCTTTCCCTTCGTTTCTAGAAAAAAGCGAATACTTTAAAGGTGTCCCGATTTATATCGTTAACGTAAATGAAAACCCAACTAATTTTGTTGTAGAGAGGTATTACAATCTCTTAAGTATTATAGATAAATCGTATCTGCGACTTGTCAATTTTGTAAATCTTGGATTAGGCTTTGGTAACAATTGGATTTTACAAGGTTCGGTACAACAGTCTTTGACTCCTAGTACTAAATCTTATGTTTTTCTTGAAAAGTCTGCGGCCCTGAACTTTTGTCAGTCTTACGGTAATAAGGTTGCCCGTTATAAAGCTACTCGCGGACAATTGTTTGATCCGTTCCAGAAAACCCCCAAAATTCTAGTCCACAATTTAGAAGACTTTTTAGAGATGTGGGAAGAGTCAACTTTATCCCACGATATTAAAGCCGCAGATAAAGATAATGTTATGATGCAAAATATTCGTTTTGTTCCGTCGAGTCGAGCAAATCGTGAACTTAATAAGTATACGCAGCAAAATAGAAAATCTATTCAAGCGAGCTGTAAACAATTTATTGGTTTTAAATATCGTCGTTTATTAGGCTTTTTTGAAATTCTTTTAAATACGAATTAAATATAATTATTTTACCCTTTTGAAATTTAAACTAAGGGTAAAATTTTTAATGTTTGTTTTTCTCGTAGATTGTCTTGACAAAGATCTAGTTGGTTTTGTAACCTTTAAATTAAAGCCAGGGGCTGTTTTGGTTTCGACATATAGATCTGTAATTTTTTCCATACCGCTTAAATTAAGGTGGGACTTAAAATAGTTGCAAATAACATTTTATCTTTTAATACAAAACTAGCTTTAGCTTAAGTTTTTCCGTATGTCAGATAACCTATATACTCTTTGGTATTGTCTGATTATTTAAGAACAAAGAGGCGCTTTTAGGTAAAGGATATTTTAATTTCAAGTTTTTAACGTTAGTAAAAAAAGAATTTTTAGGTCTAGATGGACGTGGGTTCAAATCCCACCAGCTCCATTTTTAGCATCTGTAGCCAAGTGGCCGAAGGCATCGGACTCATAATCCGCTTCTCAATGAGACATCACTGGTTCGAATCCAGTCAGATGCATATTATGAAACTAATTTTACATCTGCGTTTAAACTACGTCCAAACGTTAAATTTTGAAATTGTCTACATAGATCGAATTGCTGATCGGGTATTATATTTTAGGTTAACGGATTTTATACAGCTGTAAAATAAACCAAATAATCAATATCAGTTAGAAAACACACCCGTTTTTTTAAAAAAACTCACAATATATTGCCCGTTACTTTTAGTTTACAAACTTTTTCCAAATACGTTGACCCAACGTGTAAACTGGCTAATTTTTAGTAATTGTTTCAATTACTAAAAATTTTAACGCTCGTGCAGTCAAACAACTTTACGTCTTACTTTTATTCTGCTGAGTTTAGTCGTTTATCAACAATTCCAAAAATTACTTTCGAAAAATCAAAGAGCACTTGTTGGTTTGTTAGTATTTTGTTTTACTCCGTTTTTATCCGAATAGGCCAAGAGGGATTCGAACCCTCGTCACCCAGAATCGGAATCTGGTGCTCTGTCCACTGAGCTATCAGCCTATAAATTACTCACGACGCCCCAATAATTTTAACATCCATTTTTTTGAATTGTCCATTCGGGATAATTATTTTTTCGTTTGATGTCGTGCGATTTTGTTGCCAAGTATTCATTACATCAACAGCTAAATTAAGGAGCTGGATGCGTTCCTCTTTGGTAATCCATGGTTTGGAAGTAAGTTCAAATTGGATTTGTTCCCAAGCTTCACTAACAGGCCAAAAATAATAAGGTGTTAATGGTAGGTTACCGGAAGAAGTTTCCTGGTTAACTGCGAGCCCTAATGACCCATCTAACCATAATGTTTGCAATTTAAGCCGTTGCATAAAATATTTTTAAGAATTACGCATGATTCGTTTACTTTAACAAGGAATTTTTGCTCGGATAAAAATGTTTTTAACTGTCTGTGATGGTTTTGCTCCATCTTTTAGTCTTGCCGTAATGCGCTGAAACTTTAAATGGGTTTCATCTGTCATCGGGTTAAAAAACCCTAATTCTTCTATTGAACGGCCATCACGCTTTACTCGACTGTCCATAACAACGATTCGGTAGCAAGGTTGTCCTTTTCTACCGTACTTTTTTAACCTAATTTTAATCACAGTTCAATTTTTTTAATAATTTAACTTATACTGTTAGTTTTGCTCGCCCTTTTTTACGACGAGCGTTAATTACACGTCGTCCGTTTTTTGAAGCCATACGACTTCTAAAACCTGATGTTTTAACTTTTTTTAAAAATGTTCCACGAAGTGTACGTTGGCTCATAGTTTAATGCATTAAGAAATAATTAATTAATTGATAGTTTGGAAAACCCTCCATTTACCAGCTTGATTTTGTAAGGCCTGGGATACTACCTTCATGGGCCATTTCTCTTAATACATGGCGCGAAAGCCCAAAATCTTTATAAAAAGCACGGCTTCTACCGGTAACCCAACAACGGTTACGGTGGCGAGATGAGGCCGAATTACGTGGTAAACCCTCCACTTTTTTGAAAGTTAAAAGCTTCTCCTGATAATTCGTGTTTGTTTTTAATGCGATACTAATTTCTCTTCTGTTTACTGCGTGCTTTGCGATCAATCGATCACGTTTTACTTCACGCTGAATCATGCTTTGTTTAGCCATTCATTTGACAAAATGTTAAAATATTTATATATAGTCTGTAGCTAGCTATTGCATTACTACATAATTCATGTGATACAATGTTACTCTAGATTTTTATATTAGTCAAAGTTGAAATTTGACATCCATTACCATGGTAACAACCAAACTATGACTTACCGTTTTTAATGGTAAAAACTTATTTCTTATAAGCGTAAGTACATTATGAATCAGAAGAATGATAATTTTATTGATAAGACCTTTACTGTACTAGCTGATATAATCCTTAAGGTTCTTCCCGCAACAAAAGATGAAAAACAAGCATTTTCATATTATCGCTATGGTATGTCAGCCCAATCAAGCGGTGATTATGCTGAGGCGTTAGAAAATTATTATGAAGCCTTAAAGCTTGAAGAAGATCCATATGATCGTAGTTACATACTATATAATATAGGTTTAATTTACAGTAATAATGGTGACTTCTTGAAGGCGGTTGAGTATTATCAACAAGCTCTTGATTTAAATGCCCGATTACCACAAGCGTTGAATAATATTGCTGTTATATATCATTATCAAGGTACGAAAGCCTCTGAAAAAAAGGAATTTGAATTGGCGCAAAATATGTTTGATAAAGCTGGTGACTATTGGAAAAGTGCTGTACGTTTAGCACCTAATAATTATATTGAAGCTCAGAATTGGTTAAAGATTAATGGGAAATTATCAGAAAATGAGAATTTCTAATTTGAGGTTTTTCCAAAAACACGTGTTTGATACTATAATTAAATAAGAACTGTAAAGATAAGTAAAACTCAATTTTGTTTTCAATTTTATTTTTCAGAAACAATAAATATAAGACGAATGTGAGTTTATTTTTAAATAATTTTTTTAGATAATCAAATATGACTATCGCAATCGGACAAAAGCAAGATCGTAGCGTTTTTGATCTTGTAGATGACTGGCTAAAACGTGATCGTTTCATTTTCATTGGTTGGTCAGGTTTACTACTTTTCCCATGTGCTTATCTTGCAACAGGTGGCTGGTTAACAGGTATTACATTCGTAACATCGTGGTACACACACGGTTTAGCAAGTTCATTCCTTGAGGGTTGTAACTTCCTAACTGCAGCTGTTTCTACGCCTGCAAACAGTATGGGTCACTCTTTATTATTACTTTGGGGACCTGAAGCTCAAGGTGATATTACTCGTTGGTTCCAAATTGGTGGACTTTGGGCATTCGTAGCTCTACACGGTTCATTTGGTGTTATTGGTTTCTGTCTAAGACAGTTTGAAATTGCTCGACTAGTTGGTATTCGTCCTTACAATGCAATTGCGTTCTCAGGTCCGATTGCTGTATTTGTTACAGTATTCTTAGTTTACCCACTTGGTCAAGCTAGTTGGTTCTTCGCTCCAAGCTTCGGTGTTGCAGCGATTTTCCGTTTCCTTCTATTCTTACAAGGTTTCCACAACTGGACACTTAACCCGTTCCACATGATGGGTGTAGCGGGTATTCTTGGTGGTGCACTACTTTGTGCGATTCACGGTGCGACTGTAGAAAACACTCTTTTCGAAGATGGTGATGCAGCGAACACTTTCCGTGCTTTCACTCCAACTCAATCAGAAGAGACTTACTCAATGGTTACTGCAAACCGTTTCTGGTCACAAATTTTTGGTGTAGCATTCTCTAACAAGCGTTGGTTACACTTCTTCATGTTATTCGTACCTGTAGCAGGTATGTGGACAAGTGCAATTGGTATTGTAGGTCTAGCTCTTAACCTACGTGCATACGATTTCGTATCACAAGAACTTCGAGCTGCTGAAGATCCAGAATTCGAGACATTCTACACTAAGAACAACCTTCTAAACGAAGGTATCCGTGCATGGATGGCTGCACAAGATCAACCTCATGAAAACTTCATCTTCCCTGAGGAGGTACTACCACGTGGAAACGCCCTTTAACACAGTAATTGCAGGCCGTGACATCGAATCTACCGGATTTGCATGGTGGTCTGGTAACGCACGTTTAATTAACGTATCTGGAAAACTTCTTGGTGCACACGTTGCACACGCAGGTTTAATGGTTTTCTGGTGTGGTGCAATGACATTATTTGAAGTAGCACACTACATTCCAGAAAAGCCTCTTTACGAGCAAGGTTGTATCCTTATCCCACACCTAACAACGTTAGGTTGGGGTGTCGGCCCTGGTGGTGAAGTAACTGATGTATACCCGTTCTTTGTTGTTGGTGTACTACACTTAATTTCTTCAGCGGTACTTGGTTTCGGTGGGGTTTACCACTCACTAATTGGTCCAGATACCCTAGAAGAGTCATTCCCGTTCTTTGGTTACGATTGGCGTGATAAGAACAAAATGACAACAATTCTTGGGATTCACCTAATCCTTCTAGGTATTGGTTGTTTCCTTCTCGTTGCTAAAGCTTGTTTCGTTGGTGGAGTTTATGATACATGGGCACCAGGTGGTGGTGACGTTCGTATCGTATCGGCGCCAACACTAAACCCTCTTATCATTTTTGGTTATGTACTTAAATCACCATTTGGTGGTGACGGTTGGGTTATTAGTGTTAACAACATGGAAGATTTAGTTGGAGGTCATATCTGGTTAGGTTTCCTATGTATTGTAGGTGGTATCTGGCACATCTTAACTAAGCCATTTGCTTGGGTAAGACGTACTTTTGTATGGTCAGGTGAAGCATACCTATCCTACAGTCTTGGTGCTCTTTCTCTTATGGGTCTAACAGCAGCAGTTTTCGTTTGGTATAACAACACTGCATATCCTAGTGAATTCTATGGCCCAACTGGTCCAGAAGCATCGCAATCTCAAGCATTCACATTCTTAGTTCGAGATCAACGACTAGGTGCTAATGTAGCATCAGCGCAAGGTCCAACAGGACTAGGTAAGTACCTAATGAGATCACCAAGTGGTGAGATTATTTTTGGTGGTGAAACAATGCGTTTCTGGGATATGCGTGCACCATGGGTAGAGCCTCTAAGAGGTCCAAATGGTTTAGATCTTAACAAGATTAGAAACGATATTCAGCCATGGCAAGAGCGTCGTGCTGCTGAATATATGACACACGCTCCATTAGGTGCATTAAACTCAGTAGGTGGTGTAGCAACAGAGATTAACTCTGTAAACTATGTATCTCCAAGATCATGGTTAACTTGTTCACACTTCTTCTTAGGATTCTTCCTATGGGTTGGTCACTTATGGCACGCTGGACGTGCGCGTGCAGCCGCAGCTGGTTTTGAAAAAGGTATCAACCGTGAGAACGAGCCAGTTCTTTCGATGCGTCCTTTAGACTAAACACAAAAAAATTCATAAAGATTTCTACAATCTTTATGAATTTTTTTTGCCTAAATATTTGAAAAGACAATAAGCTTTTTAATTGATACTTTTAATTATAAAGCACTATAACGTAATATTATACGCTTTATAATACATGCCAATTTCTTTAAAGGTTTGCTATGTTTGCTAATTCAATATATCGGAGAAGGTGGGATTCGAACCCACGGAAGCTTGCACTTCATCTGATTTCAAATCAGACGCAATCGACCAACTCTGCCACCTCTCCACAAATTACTAAAAACCTTAACGGGCAAGAAGGGATTCGAACCCCTGACACCGTGGTTCGTAGCCACGTGCTCTAGTCCACTGAGCTACAAGCCCTTTAAGTTTCAATAAATTGTACATGATAATCCTACCATAAAGTAAACTGAAAAGTCAACTGCCTTAGGACGGATAAATAGCGATATTTCAGAAATTTGGATTTTTAATCATTGTTTTTAGCCCTCGGTTCCGAATATACTGAAAATTTTGCCGCAGTATGAAGATAAGCTCTTTTTTACAAATTTAGTTTTATTTCATGATATTTTCTTCACAGATAAGAATTGCTTGCCAAAATGAAGAAGAACCTCAAACGTCCCATACATTGCCAGTACCCTTAATCGAAAATACATCCGACAACAAAAATTGATTATTTATTTCGTCTATTCTATTCTTCAGATATTATGAACCAAACTGAGGAGAAAACCGTAATTAACCGTTGAGAAGTTTAAGATAAAAGCATATTAAAACTGGGGTGGTAGGGTTCGAACCTACGAATAGCGGAGTCAAAGTCCGTTGCCTTACCACTTGGCTACACCCCATCTAAATGATTGTGTGAAACTCTTCAATACTTCACACACCTATAGTACTTTTTTTTTCACTTTATTGTCAAGCATTTTTCAATAAAATTAGCAGTTCTGTCATCAGCGATGTTTCTTGGGAACCACATTATCACGTTTATGTGTACCCCAGCAACTTTCGCCAAACACTGGAATCGAGTCACTTAGACTGAGTAGCGGGAAACGGATTTGAACCATTGACCTTCGGGTTATGAGCCCGACGAGCTACCAAACTGCTCTATCCCGCGACAATAAGTCTCTAAAGACTGCAACAATACTGTACCATAAATTTTATTTTTTTGTCAATATTACTTCTGCAGTGAAAACTATCACGTGTTCAATTATTATTAAAAAGTGAAATAAATTACTTTAAGTAAATTGAACATCCTCAGGTAATCGTGTAGTGATGTTTCGTAAAATAGATTCATCACGTTTAATTTCTTTGTTTAAAGCAGTAACCAGCGTTCCGTTGCCTAAGTAGATCATTTGAATATAGTTTGCACTTTCAAACCCTTTAATTGGATAACTTAATGCTCTTTTACCGCGATTCTGAACCATAACTTGGCTTCCTTTTTGTGTTAAAAATGTTTGATAATATTCCATCTTTGATGAAATTTCTTGTTGTGTAAAACTTGGGTTTACTAAGTAAATTACTTCGTATAGTTCAATTTCTTTTTTCATCAATTGGATTATGGTAAGGTCTATTTATTCTATTTGTAAAGTATAAGTTTTTAATTTTTTTTTGTCTAGAATCTAATTTGGTATAGGTGGTTATTTACTTTTTACTTTCGTTCTATTTTACTAAACAAATTGTTTCCATTCTCTGTTAAACTTAAAAAGTTATGCTATATTAGTACTGTAGTAGCAAAACAGTTAGGCAGTCTGTCTAAAAATTGGTAATTTATAACTTAACAAACAAGCTGGTATGACAATAAACTTACAAGAAGAGTATAATAAAACAGATATTCAAAGTATTATTGATCAACTGGAATCTGATCTAGTTGGTTTAGCTCCTGTAAAAGCGCGTATTAAAGAAATTGCTGCTCTATTATTAGTTCAGCGTTTAAGAAAAAACCTTGGGTTAGGCATGAAATCAACATCAATTGGTTTACATATGTCGTTTACGGGGAGTCCAGGGACTGGAAAAACAGCCGTAGCAAATCGAATGGCAGATATCTTATTTAAGCTTGGCTATATTCGAAAAGGTCATTTAATTACAGTTACCCGTGATGATCTAGTAGGGCAATATATTGGTCATACTGCCCCAAAAACGAAAGAAGTGCTTAAGCGTGCAATGGGTGGTGTACTATTTATTGATGAAGCTTACTATTTATATAAGCCTGATAATGAAAGAGATTATGGTGCTGAAGCAATTGAGATTCTTTTACAGGTCATGGAAAACCAGCGGGAAGATCTAGTCGTAATTTTCGCAGGTTACAAAGATAGAATGGACAGTTTTTATGAGTCAAACCCAGGTTTATCTTCACGAGTAGCAAACCATATTGATTTCCCAGATTATACACCTGGTGAATTAATTCAAATTGCTCGTTTAATCTTAGAAGATCAACAGTATCGAATGGATGCTGCTGCTGAGGCTGCTCTGTTAGAATATATTGAAAAACGCATGGAATTACCACTATTTGCAAATGCGCGAACAATTGCAAATGCCATTGATACAGCTAGAATGAGACATGCAAATCGTATGTTTAATTCGGGAGATCGCGTCCTTACTAAAGGAGATTTAGTAACAATTGAAGCAGAAGATATTCGTGAAAGTAGCCTTTTTGCGGAAATTTAATGCATAATCTTTAATGTAAATAAAAAGATTCATTAGTTAAGTAAAAAAACTTTAAATATTGTTAACATGGTTGAAGTACTATTATCAGGGATTGTTTTAGGTCTAGTTCCTTGTACAATTACAGGGTTGTTTGTTGCGGCGTATTTACAATACCGCAGAGGAAACCAATTCGGTCTCTAACTTGTATTAGGTTGAATATGTAAACACCCAACGAAGGTCTAAGTAGACATTCGTTGGGTGCTTTTTTATGGAGTTAATAAAATTTTTGATCTTAAGACAAAATAAACCACACGGTGACGAATTCTTGTCAACATTGTAATGAAAAAATTAAAAGCCTCTTTTTTATACTCTGTTAAAGGATTCTTTTGGCCATATGCTCGCCATCGGATTGAATCTCGCAGAAAAGAAATTTTTTGTAAATGTTCTTTCCAGGAATAATCAATTTGTTGGAGTAGAAATGTTCGTTCTAACTCGCGCATTAACCCTACTTCAATTGATTCAATTTCAATTTCTTTTAGGTCGTAACTTATCTGAAATTGTTGGTGTAGGCTCGCTAGTTGATTTTTATTTTCTGTATTTGTTTGTTCCATCGATATTTTAAATGGAATACCTAATAATTCTTGAATTTTTAAATCAAAGGTTTCTGAAAGTTGGTCATTAAGTTTTGTTTGTCCGGCATAAGTAAGAAGATCATATAAACTTCTCTCTGCGTATTCAACAATCCAATCACGAACGTTATCACGTTGTAAAATTCGTCTTCGTTCGTTGTATACTCCATTTCGTTGAAGCGTTAACGCTTGATCGTATTCAAATAATTGTTTACGGGTATCGAAATAATATGCTTCCACCTTCCGTTGTGCCGATTCGAGGCTTTGATTCAAAAGAGGCGATTGAATCGGAACAGTATCCTGAAAACCAATATTTTGCATTAAATCAATGATTTGATCACCTCCAAACAAACGTAATAGCTTATCTTCTAGGCTTAGAAAAAATCTTGATGAACCCGGATCACCTTGGCGGCCAGATCTACCTCGCAATTGATTATCGATCCGGCGAGATTCATGCCTTTCTGTTCCGATTACATGAAGTCCGCCAATTTGAAGAATCCAGTTTTTATCATTTTGTATAAGTTCTTTTTGTTCTGTTAATATTTTTAGATAATACGGGTAGAGTAAGTTTTTAGATAATTTTCCTGTACTTGTTTGGCTATCTTCAATTTCGGCTATTAACTCTTGGTTTGTTGTTATTATTTGTGTAGTGTCGTCGACTGAATTAACTGCTAGCTCTTTCTGTAGTCTTGCGATGTTTGAAGGGTTGGTATTAGTTTGCGTTATATCTTCAAATAACGATTTGAGGGAAGCAAGAGCTAATATTTTCGCATTACCTCCTAAGACAATATCGGTACCACGTCCAGCCATATTGGTTGAAATTGTAACCGCATTTTTACACCCAGCTTGAGCAATAATCTCCGACTCTTTTTCAACATTCTCGGGTTTAGCATTTAATAATTGGTACGGAATATTATACTCGCTTAATAAAGCCGCCAATAATTCAGATTTTTCAATCGTGGTTGTACCGACTAAAACGGGTCGACCGATACGGTGCATTTCAACGCATTCATCCGCAATAGCTTGCCATTTTATATATTGATTCTTATAAATAAGATCTGGAAAATCTTTTCTTTTAATCTGTTGGTGGGTAGGGATCTGAACAACTTTTAAATTATAAATCCTTTCAAATTCCAATTCTTCAGTTTTTGATGTTCCTGTCATCCCCGATAATTTATCATACAATAAAAACAAGTTTTGGTATGTTATCGATGCTAATGTTTGACTTTCATCTTGAATAGGTACACTTTCTTTTGCTTCAACTGCTTGGTGTAGTCCATCACTCCAACGTCGACCATACATTGTTCGTCCAGTAAATTCATCCACAATGACAATTTCATTTTCCTCATTTATAATATAGTTAGTATTTAAGGCAAATAATTCTTTTGCTTTGATAGAATTTAAAATATAAGAAATCCAAGGGTCTTCGGGATCGTAAAGATCAACTAAATTCAAAGCTTGTTCACAAAAGACTATTCCATCTTCAAGCAAAACAACATTTTGGTTCTTTTCATCAACGTTATAATGTACGTCCCGCTTTAGTATGGGTGCCAATTTTGAAGTTTGTAAATATTTTTGAGTTGGTGCTTCACTTGGTCCCGAAATGATTAAAGGTGTTCGGGCTTCGTCAATTAAAATGGAATCGACTTCATCAACCACTGCAAAATAAAAAGGTCGTTGAACCATTTCGTCTCTTGTAAATGCCATATTATCACGTAAATAATCAAACCCAAGTTCATTATTTGTTACATAAACCACGTCACAACTATAATTTTGTTTACGTTCTTCTGGAGACATATTTTCTTGAATTAAGCCCACACTTAAGCCTAAAAAACGGTGTACTTGTCCAACGTATTCTGCATCACGCCGAGCTAAATAATCATTTACGGTCACAACATGTGTACCTTTCCCATATAAGGCATTGAGAAAAGTTGGTAAAAGTGCGACAATTGTTTTTCCCTCGCCGGTCTTCATCTCGGCAATTTTGCCTTCGTTTAATACCAACCCACCAATCAATTGAACATCATAATGAGATATTTTTAAAACCCTGCTTGTCGCTTCACGTACTAAAGCAAAGGCTTCATTAATAATATCTGCCTCAGTTTGCCCGTTGTTGAGACGTTGTTTTAAATTATTGGTCTGCAACTTTAGTTCATCATCGCTTAATGTTGCATATTTCTTCCCAATGGTTTGTATGATTTGTAATTGTGGAGCATACTTAGCTAAAATCTGCTTATTTGTATTTTGAAAAAAGGTTTCTAACATTGTGTTAAGATATTAACGGTTAAGTTTTGTGTGGCGTAAAGTATATATGTATTGTTTGTGAGCTTATTCTACTAAATTAAGGATCGTTTATGTGCTAGGCAGTGGATTCTAAATTGGCTTATCTAACTAATTAACAACAATCTAAATTATACTATAATTTTTAATCGAAGTGCTACTTAATTTAAAAACTTTTGTTAGGTCAATAAATTCGTCTTGGTTAAATTTTAAATTACAAACGCAGTTAATTTTAGCAACAATTACTTTAATCTTAGTATTAAGTAGTAGTATACTCTCGTGGTCTATTAATGTTGTTCAGGATGTACCAAATACTAATAATGTTCGATTTTTGAATGATATTAATTCACTCTTAAAGGAAAATATCTTATCCTTAATTGAAGAGAAACGAAGTACTGAAATTGTGACTTTCTGTGAGCGATTTTATCGCACGAGCACGAGTTTACGTTATATAGTATTTATTGATCAAAATGGTATTTATTATGGTATTCCTTATAATTTTAAGGAAATATTTCCAAATGCTACGGCTAGTAATTCATTAAATTTGTTTGAATCCTTTCGACTACACTCGCCTATGAGTTCTAACTTTGATGGTACCGACCTCCAAGTTACAGTTTTATCAAATGAAACATTCCTTGGGTTGTTATTAGTGGGAAGTAAATCTAGCTCGACACTTTTAAGCAATTATTTAATAACAAATGAAATTATTTTTTCACTCGCTATTATTTCTCTAAGTGCGGTTCTACTTGGAGGCTTTTTTGTCAAAGCTACAATTACACGCCCTTTAATTGAGGTTGCAAATGGTTTAGTTAATATTGCGGCAGGTAACTTTTCGAAACGAATTGATTTGCGGTTTGGTGGGGAATTAGGTGATTTAATAAATAGCTTTAATGAGTTAGGTAGGCGGTTGCAATTATATGAAGAAAAGAATCGGGTTCAATTGTTTAGTGAAAAGGTTAAACTTGAAAGTTTAATTACTACGATTAACGATGGCGCAATACTTCTGGACACCAATTTAAGAATCGTATTGGTAAATACGACCGCAATTAGAATATTTGGGTGGAAAACAAAAACTCGTCTTTTGGGTACACCTATATGGGATCATTTACCAATTGTTTTACAAAAAAAGTTATTTGTGACATTGCAGAATATATTGTGTGATTCACAAAGCGCCATTTTTGATACTTGTATCGAAAATGAAGCATTACACCGTTCTATGCAATCGATTCGGGTTATTTTGAACGTTATTTATGAAGTCTCTGAGAGAAATAAGATTCCACTCGGGATTGGAATCATAGTACAAGATAAAACAAAGGAATTTGAGTTATGGAATACGCAAAACCGCTTTATGGGTAATATTTCTCATGAGTTACGTACCCCTTTATTTAATATTAAATCTTTTATTGAAACGATACAGGAATATGACTATACATTAAGTAATTGGCAAAAACGTTATTTTTTAGATATTGTTAATAAAGAAACAAACCGTTTAACTCGACTTGTAAATGATATTTTATGCTTATCAAAACTTGACACGCTAAAAGATGTGCCTTTAGAGACTATGAATGTCAGTGAGACAATTAATCAAACGGTTGCGAATTATCAGATTATTTCCAGTGCAAAAAAACTGTATTTACATTCTGAATTAGCTCATATAAATCTTACGGTTCCTGGGAATAAAGATTTATTACTTCAAGTTTTAGTTAATATTGTAGGAAATGCATTAAAGTTTACGTATGAATTGGGAGAAATAATTCTGCGGGCTTACCCTATGGCTAACAAACGTATCCGCATTGAAATTATTGATACAGGAGTAGGTATTATTTATGCTAATCAACAATATATTTTTCAACGTTTTTATCGTATTGAAAATGAAGTTCATACATTACAAGGTACTGGACTAGGGTTGTCGATTGTAGGTACCATTTTATTTGAACATAAAACAGAAATCCACTTGGTTAGTCGTTACAGAGTTGGAAGTTCATTTTGGTTTGATTTAAGATGCTTGAGTAATTTCTCATTTTTTTAACTACTTGATAATTTTATTTTTAGTAAAAATAAATTTTCTATAATCCCTTGGGTCACCTGGGACTCGAACCCAGAACTATTCGGTTAAAAGCCGAGTACTCTACCATTGAGTTAGTGACCCCTCTCTTACTTTATAGGCTCTCTTAATGACAACCAAAACTCCCTTTGCGTATCATTTTACTATAGACCAGAGCCGATTTCAAGGATCTTTTTATTCTTTTGATATTTTTTTCGATTCGGTAGTTGCAAAAAAGTTGTATTTTTTGTTATTATACTCATATAAAGGCTCAGTAGCTCAGTTGGTTAGAGCAGGGGACTCATAAGCCCAAGGTCGCAGGTTCAAGTCCAGCCTGAGCCAATTTTAGTTTGATTCTACAACCAGAAATGTATATGTATTGAAATATAAATTCTATTATTTGTATTTCTATTAAAAGAGTTGCGTTTTTATAAGTCAGCAAGAGTTATTAAATTCTCTTGGCTCAATTATGTTTATAAACTATTAAAAATTGCAATATGGCAGCAAAGACAATTTTATATCAAGAAAATGCTCGTAAGGCGTTAGAAAAAGGAATGGATACTATTGCCGAGGCTGTTTCAATAACTTTGGGACCAAAAGGTCGTAATGTCGTTCTTGAAAAGAAATATGGTACACCCCAAATTGTTAATGATGGTGTAACGATTGCGAAAGAAATTAACTTAAAAGATAATCTCGAAAATACTGGTGTTTCTTTGATTCGTCAAGCCGCTTCAAAAACAAATGATGTTGCGGGTGATGGGACAACTACAGCTACAGTTTTAGCATATGCTATTATCAAGCAGGGTATGCGAAATGTAGCTGCGGGGGCTAATCCAATCGTTCTCAAACGAGGTATTGAAAAAGCAACGCAATTTGTTGTTCGAAAAGTAACTGAATATGCACGTCCAATTGAACAAATTTCAGACATCACAAAAGTAGCTACTATTTCCGCCGGAAACGATACTGAAGTTGGTTCATTGATTGCTTCGGCTATTGATAAGGTAGGTCGCGAAGGTTTAATATCTCTTGAAGAAGGTAAATCAACAATTACAGAATTGGAGATTACTAAAGGTATGGGGTTTGATCGTGGTTTTATTTCTGGCTATTTTGTTACCAATACAGAGCGTATGGAAATTGTATTGGAAAATCCCTATGTTTTACTGACAGATAAAAGAATTGCTGTAGTAAAGCAAGATCTTCTACCTACTTTAGAATTAATCTCAAAAACGAACCAGCCTTTATTGATTATTAGTGACAATGTGGAAAAAGAAGCATTGGCAACGTTAATCATCAATAAATTACGTGGTATTTTAAATGTCGTGGCTGTTCGAGCACCAGGTTTTGGAGATCGTCGTAAAGCTATTCTAGACGATTTAGCTGTTTTGTTGTCGGGTCAAGTTATTAGTAGTGATGCTGGCCTTTCGTTAGAAAAAATGGAAATTGAGTCGTTAGGTACAGCACGACGTGTAATTGTTGGTAAAGACTCCACAACAATTATTTCTGATTCAAATAAAGAAGAAGTTTTAGCCCGTTGTGAGCAATTACGTCGTCAACTTGAAACCTCTGATTCAGCATATGAAAAAGAGAAATTACAAGAACGGTTAGCGAAGTTGAGTGGTGGTGTTGCTGTCATAAAAGTTGGTGCGGCTACGGAAACAGAAATGAAAGATCGTAAGTTACGTTTAGAAGATGCTGTTAATGCTACAAAAGCAGCTGTTGAGGAAGGAATCGTGCCTGGTGGTGGTTCTACATTAACCCACATATCTGATGAATTATTAGATTGGGCAAAAGATAATTTACGGGATGATGAATTAATTGGTGCTTTAATTGTGGAAAAGGCTTTAAGTGCACCTCTTAAGCGAATTGCTTCTAATGCTGGTAAAAATGGTGCTGTTGTTGTTGAGCGTGTTAAGGAAAATAATTTTGAAATTGGTTATAATGCGGCAACAGATGAGTTTGTAAATATGTATGATGCTGGGATTATTGATCCTGCCAAAGTGACTCGTTCAACCCTACAAAATGCCGCGTCGATTGCTAGTATGGTTCTGACGACCGAATGTATTATTGTTGATAAACCACAGCAGGATAACTAGTGTTATTCTTTAAATTTAAGAACTACGGTTATTATTAATCATAGTATGAATAATAAACTCAAGTGTAGGTTATTTACGTTTTACTCGGAATCTTTTCGAGTAAATATATGTCAGTTGCGCTCATTTGAGTTTGTTAGATATTGATAATACGAAAAGCTCAAAAATGAATAATATTGAAAGCGACTTTACGGTCAGAGACGGCAATCAACAAGTATCCACTTTAAGCGAGATTAATGCAGACGAGATGGCATTATCTGAGCATATTGAAGAATTTAGTCAACGTCTTATTTTTTGTGTTCTAGCACTTATCCTAGCTACGCTAACTTGTTTTGCAGATATTCGCCAAATTGTTAAAGTTTTTCAGGCACCTGCTATGGGGATAAAATTTCTACAATTTGCCCCAGGAGAATATTTTTTTGCTTCGATAAAGATAGCATTTTTTAGTGGAATTTTATTAACTAGTCCGCTTATTCTATACCAGATTTTTTTATATGTATTACCTGGTATGACTAAAAAAGAACGAGACATTTTATTACCGATGACAATTGGTTCAGGCCTTTTATTTGGTATTGGTCTTTGTTTCTCGTATTTTTTTCTTGTTCCGGCGGCGTTACGTTTTTTTATTACTTATGGTTCAGAAGTTGTAGAACCATTTTGGTCATTTGACCAATATTTTGATTTTATTGGGGTTTTAATTTTTACTACAGGTTTAGCTTTTCAGGTTCCTGTTGTTCAAATAATACTGGGTCTTTTAGGGATTGTTTCTGGACAAACGATGTTATCTGCTTGGAAGTATGTTGTTGTAATCGCTACAACCTTAGCAGCAGTTATTACGCCATCGACTGACCCAGTTACTCAAATATTAATGGCAACTGCCTTGTTGACTTTGTATTTGGGGGGGTCTGGTATTGTTGTACTTCTTCAAAAATAATAACAGATTCAGAATACCCAAACTTATTGGGAGAATGACTTTTATTTTTTGTACACCACTGTTTAAATCAATTGAATCTATAGTAATTCTTAATTATTCCGTGTATAATCTTTTTTAAATAAAAATATTAAAATTTTAATTTAAAATATGTTGAACAAGCTGAGATCTATTTTCTTAATTCTTGGTATCATAGCTACTACAATTTTTCCAAAGGTGTCATATGCATATCCTGTGTTTGCACAAAATGCTTATGAGAACCCAAGAGAAGCTACGGGTCGTATTGTTTGCGCTAACTGTCACTTAGCTCAAAAGCCTGTTGAAATTGAAGTTCCACAAGCTGTACTACCAGACACGGTATTTGAAGCAGTTGTTAGTATTCCTTATGATACATCTGTAAAGCAAGTAACTGCAAATGGTAAACGGGGAGCATTAAATGTTGGATCTGTTCTAGTATTACCAGAAGGTTTTAAATTAGCACCAAAAGATCGTCTTTCTGATGAGATCAAAGCTAAGACAAAAGGTGTGTTTATTCAGCCATACAGTAAGGATAAACCAAACATTCTTGTAGTTGGACCAATTTCGGGTGATAAAAACCGTCAAATTGTATTTCCAGTTTTAGCGCCTGATCCGGCACAAGATAAAAGCGTTAACTACTTAAATTATCCAATTTTTGTTGGTGGTAACCGTGGTCGTGGTCAAGTTTATCCAAGTGGTGAGAAGAGTAATAACACAACAGTTACTTCTCCTGCAGCGGGTCAAATTACTGCTCTTGAACCAGGCGAGAAAGGAAAAACTAACATTATCATCGAATCTACTTCGGGTGCAAGTGTAACGCAAGTTGTACCAGCTGGTTTAGACATTTCAGTTAAAGTAAAAGACGTTGTTAAAGCAGATCAGCCGTTAACGTTAGATCCAAACGTCGGTGGTTTTGGTCAGTCGGAAACTGAGATCATTCTACAAAACCCTAACCGTGTAAAAGGAATGATTGCATTCTTCTTTACGGTAACAATTGCACAGGTATTATTAGTACTTAAGAAAAAGCAATTTGAGAAAGTACAAGCTGCCGAAATGAATTTCTAAAAAAACAAGAAAAAACTGGGTTTTTTACAAACCCAGTTTTTTCTATGATCGTAACAATCTTGTCTGATGTGCTTACGAATACTAAAGCCGCTGAAATTGGAATGATAACGATAAGAACAGCTAGTATAATACTGCTTAAAAAGGCGCCTAAAGAAGGTGTCATACTATAAATATTTTTATTTATGTGATCTTTAAATGAAATTATAACATCATTTCTACCTTTCTTTTGATATCAAAATTGTGATTCGATGGAGCAGCGGAAAAAATAAGTTCAACAGACTGCGGAATGTTGAACGAATAACTCTAATTGCACACTTTGATAAAGAGGGGTTAGTATCAGTTAGCTGATATTCTTTCTTGTCCCTGCCCTTACATTGTGACATAATTTTTTGGAGTTATCGTTTATATAAAACCATGGCATCAGATGATAATCAATTTATAATTACTTCATTATCTTTATTCGCCAACACACTACACTATGTGATATTATGTATCGGGTTGGGTTAATTACTACTTCTCACCATTTAGGCAAGCACTGAGTTGCAGTCTTATCAATTTTATGATAATAGGACTTAGAAAAAGTGATTTTTTCGTATTACATTTATATATAAAACATTTTATTTTTCGTTTTATTTAGTATTACCTAGTATTACCTCGTAAATTACACAAGCGTTTTAGTTTACACGATTTACCTAAACTGGCTATTTTATTTTAACTTCGTCAAAAAATTTCTTTAATGCTTTTTTGGTGCTCCGTCCTAACCCCTTAATGCTTCTAAACTTTAAACTAAAATCTTTTTCAGATCGGCCATAGGACTTACTTAGCTCTTGATAATTTTTTTCTAGGATACCTCTTTGTTCCTTTGTTAAGCGTAGCTGAGTAATGTTGATAAATTCTTCTGTTTGCGTTAATGCATTTTTATTGTCATTTTTCGTTGGCTTCGGTAAAGTACTTCTAGAAATATCGCTTATATTTTGAACGTTTAAATAGCCTTCCGTCGTAAATGATATTCTCGCCGTAAAATTTGCGCCCTCGATCCAACGTATTGCATTATCAGTTACTTTATTTATTTTGTAGTTTAAAATGGCGCGGATAACTCCATCTAATGTGACTTCCTCTAGATGTCTCGATATAAGCTTCTTTCATAAAGAGTAGCTCTGATTTTAGCTAGCTCCTCGAATCAATGAGTCACTTTGGACTTTACATCGCAGTCCGAAGAAAAAGTAGCGATTTTATAATCTCTATAATAACAGTCGAAGTTTATGTTTTTAGTATCCGTTATTAAGCCTTTTTTAGTTAGCTCTTTTAGGATATTTTGTACCGACTTCGTACTCAAATCAGATGGTTTCCTGTCTAGCTTATTCAATTGTTTGGATGTTGATGTGCTAAATTTCTCCTTTAATATTTTTTTTCTCTTGGGGTTAAGTACGAAATTTTCATAAAATTCATTGTTTATGGCATAAGTCATATTTGTGGTGATCGCTGTAAAGATCATATTGTCGAAGCTAGTACAACCGTAACTCAAGAATTTGCAAGCGAAGCATCAACTGCCGCAGCAAGATGGTGGATTGAAGATGCAGCTATAAAAGCTGGACGAAACTCTAGTACAACTTTTATGGAAATTCTAACCTCTTAAATCTTAAAGCATGCCTCAAATTACACTTAGAACAAAGAACGAGCAACTATATTATAGTGTAGCGATTGCAACTGGTATAAACTGTCTTGTATTAGTAAGTAGTCGAGGTGTAGGAAAAACTGTTTTACCAACGGTCTTACCGACCTGTAAAAAAAATGTCTCGATCTAACCACAATAGTAAGCTCAAAGTTAATATTTTTATTAATCTACAAGACTTTAAAAGAAGACTATGGCTGTCTTTTTACTATTTTAAATCAAGCTGAAGATTGTGAGACCAGGACTATATTTCCTTACGTATAAAAATTACTTTTTATGGTATAGTATTCAAACTATTTCACCTAACAAATTCCATTACTCGACATTGTCCCACAACCTTCTAAATTAGAGTTTAGACTAGTCTCGTTTCGCCCGCCGCTACGTATACAAATCTTATTTTGTAAAATTTTTGTAGGGTCAGCAGAAAATGAATGAGGATATTTTGAAAAAGTATGAATAATACAAACAGGCCAAAGAAAGTGGGATTAGTAATAAAGAAAGATATAAATTATTACTAAATTTTGTAGCTATAAACCCTGCAGATGTGAATGACTTTTTAGACTTACTACAGGGAAAAAAGACCTAAATAACGAAAGGGATAGTAAAAAAACTTACTCTTAAAGTCGTTACGTGTTGTGGAAACAAAATTGATGAAGTTGGGGAATGTATTTTCTCTACTACCTAATATTTTTGTCAACCCATTAAACAATTTCTTTTTTAAGTGATAATACAGTTTAGAATGAGTATTTTATTCGAAGTAAACGTACCATTAATTACATATGTACATTTGTTTACACCTTACTAGCTTCAAACGGTGAAGCTGCGGTTCTAAAAGTAGCTAATACGGGGTTCCCGGGGTTTGCTCTATTGGTGCTTCAACCAAATAGCTTGAGTAGCATACACTACCTGTCATAAATCTCCATCCTTTATTGTGCCAGCCAACACTCTGACATATTGCGGCTCTTACTGCGAAACCGTAAGTACCCGTAAGCGCGATTGGGGCTCCAACATACGAGTTGAATCAATCAGCACCTGGTATTACTGAACTGCCGTGGAAGGTGTGCTTTACTCGACCGCAGCAGCTAAAAACGCAACAACAGTTAAGTTTCCAGCTGCATCTTGCACGTTGGGAATTTCCCATGCCATAGCTGAATATGGTGCTGATAGTGCCCCAAAAATAAGCTCAAGAATAGCAGTACGTGGATTTATTATACATTTTGACTTCTGTACGATTGGTTTTACTTTTTGAAAACCTTTCCCGACTATTCTCGGACCCGATTTCAAAGCATTCCGAGCTCCATCACGTTTACGTAATCTTGTATCACTCATGTTCGAATTTTTTTTTAATTTTATTAAAATTAGGCCCAGTAATAGTTTTTACAAAGATATGTAAAAACTATTACAAACTGAAGTGTTGATGTAATATGTAAGTTTTATTACTACAGAATTTTTAATACTTTGTAATCACGGTTGCGTTATTCATTCTATAATGATGAACCTAAACCTGAATAGGCTCCAAAGAAAAATAGAATTAATAACCCACCTGCGGCAAGTCCGCCAACTGTTGCTACCATCCAAAGTGGTATTCTTCCTATATCGCTCATAAAATTAGAATCGATGTAAAGTTAAATCGTTAGTATCAAGAGTAGGTCTTTTCAACCTTTAATTTCTAGTTAAAGAAGTAACTTGAAAATAGTACTGCTAAAACAAAAATTAAAAGTAGACCCCAATATAATGATGTACGGTTTAATTCAACCGGCTGTTTATTAGGATTTGGTGCACTCATTTAAAATCTCCTATCGTTGAATAAATTGCATTGATGTAATTGCACCAAGGAAAAATACCGTTGGTACGGCTAAGCCGTGAATTGCTAGCCAACGAAAAGTGAAAATAGGATATGCTACTGGTTGATTTGTATTAATCATTGAAATATCGAAAATGTTTTCTCTTTTTATAATCCCTTAGTTAAATCTTCAAGCTCTTGCTTCGCGCTGAAACGATCGTTTACAAGTGGAATTTGCTGACGATCTTGTGTAAAATATTCATTTGGTCTTGGAGTACCAAACGCATCATAAGCTAGGCCCGTACTAACGAACAGAAAACCTGCAACGAATAGTGCTGGGATAGTGATGCTATGAATAATCCAATAACGGACACTTGTTAAAATATCTGTAAAAGGTCTTTCTCCTGTTGAACCACCTGACACAATTCTTTCTCCTAAATAATTAGATTAATTCAAAAATTCTTTAGCTAATGCTGTAAAGAATTTTTCTTTGTTTTACCAATAATTTACTTGCAAGTAAGCAAAGTAAGAGGGTAAAAACTCAATTTTCTACTTTTTAAAAAGCTACTTATATAAAAGTATATAACTGATTTGCTACTTTTCAACAAGATTTAAAACTAGATTTAGTTCGGATAACTTTGTTCAGGTACTTTTTAGAATTTCAGCGAAGTTAGAACCATTTTTTATCTTAATACTTAAATTAGTTCATAAGGGGAGTGAGAAATTCAAACCAGTGTTAAAGTTTGCATACAAATAAACTGTACCTGAATCCTAACATAATGGTATAGCTTATCAATGGTTGACGATTCATCAAGATTGACGACCGAAGTCGTAAAAACAAACTACGAAGAAATAATGAGAAAAGAAATACCATTTCTACAACTCTTTCTACAAATGGTTCAGGAAATTAATATTGCAGAGACATTTAGAATTAAAAAGATTCAACGGGATAAAAGCATAACAGCTTATGCGTTGAATATGAAAGAACAAGAAATTCATCAGTTTATGGAACAACTTTTTGTTTACTGTAGTATGAATTTAAGTATTTTAAAACTTCCAACACAGACCCAAGCCGCGTTCTGGTTTATGCTATTTAATTGGATAGAATGTAATAACTATTTAATGATATGCTTTTTAAGCAGTCTTACACCGGTAAATAAATGCTTTAATTAATAGTCTTATAAACTATATTACAAACACATTTTAATTTAAACGTCTATGTCGATATTCGTTTCGTTAATTTGTATTTTGTTTTTGCAAAAAAAAGTCTTTAAAGACTTTTTCGTACTACGCCTTAGTCCTTCAACATTTATATATTTGGTATGAAACAGCTTCTCGGATTTACTATAAGCATTTCTTAGGTCGTTAACGTATAGTTTCTCTTTTTTTGCAAAAAGAAACAAAAAACACCAGCCAAGTCCTGGATCCTAACCGAATTTTCCCCTAAAATGATTCTTTGTCTACTAGTGTCTATAAATTTTTTGAGTGTATGTTAATAAAGTTGCCGTAAATTTTAGAGCGGGTAGAGAGAATCGAACTCTCATCATTAGCTTGGAAGGCTAAGGTTCTACCACTAAACTATACCCGCTTGGATACTGTAATTAAATATTACCATAACTCTTTCATCTGGTCACCTTTTTCTCACAATCATTCAAAAATATACGGCCAAGATTTTATCTCTTGGCTTACATAAATGTGAACTCTTTTTTCCATTAAGTCAAGAACATCCATTACCGATTCCTGATGAGGTTGTGCCATATTCTTTATCAAAACAAGAGTTGGAAAAAGATAAGAATTTAGTTCAAGATTTTAATAATAAGATTAAGGACCAAATTAAAGAGACAATTATTTCAGACGAAAAATTTTTATATGCAGTTTGTGTTAATGTTACTATTCGCCCCGAAAAAGAAGATGATAATGACGATGATTTGGTATTTTTTGACAAAATGACTGCTCACATAAAAAAATTTCAAGCTAACCAAATTGGCGCTGGGCCCACCCTCTCATAAGGTATTTTACACTTTTCGTGTAAAATTGCGTTTTATTTAAGTGCTATATTGTATTATATAACACCTATTATTGATTATATTATTAGTAATAAGTTTTAAATAATTCCCGCGTCAATATTGATGTAAACCAAAACTTGACAAAAAAAAAGTAATTGAGTGTAAAATTGCATTATATAATTCACATTTAGTTTTAATTAACACTAATACGTTTTTCATGGAAGAATTTTTAAAGTATGCTGGCTACGGGGTATTACCCTTACGCGGTTATATTATATTTGGTATTGCTTTAGAACTAGTTTCTATTACACTTGCTTTTCTTCCCGGAGTAGCAAGCTTTAGCTGTAACGCACTGGGTGAATTTGCTCGGTCTACTATAACAAAATCAGCCGCAGATGAAGTTCAAATGGGTTTGATTAGTGACGCAGCAAAATTCGGTAGCCAATATGTAAAAAACGCCCCTAAATTAATCAATAAGTTAGGAGAAGTAACTTTACGAGGTAACGAAGAAAATCTGATCAGATTAGCATCCATTGAAAAGGCAAAGGATGCCCTTACTTGTGGCACTATAGCAAATGAATACGCTATGACGGATCATGTTGCACCAATGGCACTGCAAATAGCTCAATTACAGAGGGAAACTTTAAAAAGTTGCACAACAGGGTGTGCCGAAAAGTATGGTTCGATAATGGTTGCAGAGCTAGTTACAGACTATGGACGCTCGGCAGGTTCGATAGCGGCAAATGTAACGAATATTTGTGGTAATTGTTGTAAAGACCATATTGTTGAAGTTAGTACAGTCGTAACTCAAGAATTTGCGAGCGAAGCATCAACTGCCGGAGCACGATGGTGGATTGAAGAAGCGGCTATGGAAGCTGGACGAAAATCTAGTACCACTTTTATGGAAATTTTAACCTCTTAAATCTATGCCTCAAATTACCGTTAGAACAAAAAACGAGCAACTATATTATAGTGTAGCGATAGCAACTGGTATAAGCTGTATTGTATTGGTAAGTAGTCGCGGTGTAGGGAAAACTGTTTTACCAATAGTCTTACCAATCTGTAAAAAGAAATGTCTCGAGCTAACAACAATAGTAAGCTCAAAGCTAATATTTTTATTACTCTTCAAGACTTTAAAAGAAGACGATGGCTGGCTATTTAATATTTTAGAGCAAGGTTAAAATTGTGGGACCAAGACGATATTTCCTTATTTATAAAAATTACCCCACCTTTTATATAGGTGAGGTATTATAGTAGTTTTGTAATATACAAATATTATTTTGTAAAATTTTTGTAAGATCAACGAAAAATGAATGAGGATATTTTGAGAAAGTACGAAGAATACAAACAAACCGTTAATAGTAAAGAAAAATATAAACTATTATCAAATTTTGCAGCTACAAACCCTGGAGATGTGAATGAGTTTCTAGACTTACTAGAGGGAAAAAAGGACCTAAATAACGAAAGAAATCGGTTTTGTTTATTTCAAACACAATTTTTAACCGATTTAACTGCTGAAAGCCTTTCTGAGAAAACTAAAAGATGGCGCGAAAGAGCGGTAGGATTTCAGTTGAGTACAGAATTATCACAGTTAAGTGTTACAGCCCAAGCCATCCTTTTAGATCTTACCCTAAACCATACATATTTAAATCATCAATACGCCGAACGAATAATTAGTCTTAATGATGAAGGGTATCTAAAACTATGCAACAGATATTGTCGTAAAAAAGGAACCTATGGTATTAAAGAAGCCCGAAAAAACCGAGCAATCAAAAGATGGTTGGATGAACTCTGCGAAAAGTCGTTTCTGACTAAAAGAGGTGATAACCAATATCAAATAAGCCCCTTTGTGTCTGGGTTTAAAAGCCAGGACTTAATAATGGGTGACCAAGTGGATAAATTAGCAATAGAAACGTTAATCACGGAAGATAATATGGTGCAACTCTATTTTAGCGAAACCCAAAGAAAGGAGTTAGCGAACTTATTAAGCACTAGAGCCTACCAACAAATTTTTACAAATGGTAAAGTCAAATATCCTTTTTCTGGAGAAGAGGAATTTGTGGTTGAAAAAACACGTTTTACCGCTACGTTTGAAACTTATAGAATAGGAGGTAAAAATAAAGTAGTATTGGTAGACGAGCCAAAATTTGATAAAAACAACTCAGAAAAAGCAGTCGATGCTGTGTATCAAGCAAGGTTAAGATGGGCTATGGATTATAAACATAACAAAAAATCCACCGTTAAAAATATAAAAGATCTAAGCACTGGACAAGTAAAAAGTATAATGATGAATGTTGTAAATTATAATAAGGATTCATTTAAAAAACAAATGAAGGAATTAGGTGTCGGTCATGTCAATATTGAAAAGATGTTTAATGGAAGTAAAGAAATGGTTGGAGGGGTTTGACTAACAATCTTATTAGAAATTAAGTATCCCCTCTCTTAATTAGACTCTAGAAAGAAGATAATAGATATAGATAATAGAAGTGTGTAAATATCGATATAAAAGTCCGCTATAGCAGAATCATCTTTTAAATCTTAGGAAACTAGCAGCCACCCTTAGCTAGGGTGGCTGGTTAATATTGACTATTCTTCAGAATTACACTTTTGATTCTCGTCAGCAGACAATAGTTTTAATATAAAAGTGCTATATTTTTCTATAAATTATAGCACTTTATCTTGTTAACGTTTATAAGTAAATTAAACTAATACTATAACTTGAATTAAATTAATACTATAATTTAGTTTATAAGTGAACTGGTCATAAGTTCATGAATTTTTTAATTATATGAACCCATGACAATTGACAAAGATGATCTTTCACTAACAAATGAAGTTGTGAAAAGACAATACGAAACATTAATGAAAAATGGTATGCCGTTTTTACATATTTTCCCCGAAATGATTCAATAGCCAACTGGTGCCGAAACGTTTAAAAATCGAGCAAAAGAACGGAATAAAAGCTTAACACAGAGTCAGTTGGATTATAAACATGCCAGTGTCGAAAAATTTAGGGAAAACCTATTTTTATATTGCGGGATAAGTCTAAATATTTTTAACCTTTCTAGCCAAACGCAGGCGGCTTTTTGGTTTATGTTATTCAATTGGATAGAGTGTAATAATTATTCAATTAACTATTGGACCCAAAAAAAGAAAAATATTAGCAAAGTTGTCCATCAAGTATTTTAGGGCACAGAAATAGCAGTCCGATACTTTTGCTGCTTGACTAGATGAATAATATTTATCTTCCAGGTGGCCAGGAGGTGCCGCGATTTGAAACGGGCATTGTATCAAGAATTCGAAAAGTTCATCTCCATTCTGAAAAAAAGCGTAGCATTTTACGTTAGATGATCTACTTGTCTTTGATACAGATAGAACTAAAATAAACTGGGTTTTTTTCATATTTCGTTTTTAATACAAATTGACACACACACCAATTACTCTTATTTAAAAGCGTTTGATGCTTTTATTATGGGAATACTATATACAAAAATACAGTTGTATGCTGACTAATAAAATAGTATAGTATAAACGTCAAAGATTCACTACATAAAGAAAAATAAAATATTTATTTAATAGTAGGCAAATTTTACTTTAACCACTATAATGTTATAGTCATATTTGATATGGCTAAATTTTAAGGCGACATGGCCAAGTGGTAAGGCAGTGGATTGCAAATCCTCTATCCCCAGTTCGAATCTGGGTGTCGCCTCACTTGGGGGTATGGTGGAATGGTAGACACAACAGACTTAAAATCTGTTGGCTTAATAGCCGTGAGGGTTCAAGTCCCTCTACCCCCATATAATTTTATTTGTCGGTAACGTGAATACTTAATTTTATTTCTGAAACTCATCTATTAATTATTTTCTACGTCTTAATGCAGCTTTTTCGTCTTTAACTAATTTAATTTTAAAGGCGGTATAATATGATCTCTTTCGGCAAAATCTGACTTGGACATACCCGCCTCAGAGATTTTTCTCAAGGTCTTAATAAAAATGTCAGGCGATAAAAATGTATCTTTTCCCTTTGCAAAATCAGGCAACTTTTTTCACAAATACTTTTATCTGAGAGGTATCTTCTTGCTTTATTCCAGTTACCGAACCAAGATAAGCCTCTAGTGACCAAAGGATAATCATACACTTATTAAGAACTTTCCCTACTTCCAACTGATATGGATCACTCGACAAAGATCGAGTTTTTATTAACCCGTCAATAAAACTTAAACCCTGTTTGAAAAAATTATCAACATGAGATAGTATTGTAATCTCGTTATCTTCATTTTCGTTTACTAGTTTCCACATTAAATTGGTTACCTCTGTTTAATAAATTAAATACTTGTATATAATGTATATTAGGTTTTAGAAAACAGCTAGATAATTTTTATTAAATAGAAACAATACTTACAAAAAATTATGTCACACAGTGTTCGTGTTTATGATACTTGTATTGGATGTACTCAATGTGTAAGAGCTTGTCCTTGTGATGTGCTTGAAATGGTACCTTGGGATGGTTGTAAAGCAGGGCAAATTGCTTCTGCTCCCCGTGCAGAAGACTGTATTGGTTGCAAAAGGTGTGAAACTGCTTGTCCAACGGATTTCCTAAGTGTGCGAGTTTATTTAGGTAGCGAAACAACACGAAGTTTAGGTTTAACATACTAATCGTTCGAGTTTCTTTTCTAGGGAAGGTACTTATGGTGAATGGCTATAAGTATTTTTCGCTTTTGTGTTTACTCAAAAAGATTATGATTGTAAAAACCGTAAATTTTCATAGAAACTCACTTGCAAGGTTTTTCTTGATATTTTTAGTAGATTGGGCTATGTTCGTATTAGCTTTTGAAAAAAGTGAAGTTAGTTTATTGTTGGTAGGTTTTTTAGGGCTAGAAATACTACCCCCCCTTTTATTATGTGACTTTATAAACTTCGGCCAGTATATTATGATGGGAGTAATAAACCTTAAAACAACTTTAAAATCGGTTCTGACCATATTTCGTTATTGCGGACGGAGAGACTCGAACTCTCATGAGGGTTGCTCGCTAGAACCTAAATCTAGTGCGTCTACCAATTTCGCCACGTCCGCGCTCTTATAATTATATATTAACAAATATAGTCACGTCTGACAATTCTAAATTTTAACCCAATCAAAAAAGTTGAATGTCTTATAAGTTCAGAGCTCTTGATGTACCGTGCTTAAAGTTATCAAATATTGTAGGTAAAAGAGAAACACACGTTGAGTGTGTTTCTCGAAATATCTTAGGCTACGTTTACCCAATCAACATCAACATTCTCAAGAATAATTGATGAGTTATAAATTTGTAGGATAATAACTAAAAATACTAAAAACAGCGCCATGAAAACTCCCATAACTGGTGTTGTACCCCAACCTGGAGCAACCTTTCCATATTCTGAATTCAGTGGGCGTAAAATTTCTCCTAATCTTGTTCTTAATGCCATAGTGTTAACTTAAAGAGAATTTAATATTACTATTGTAAAATGCTACTCATAATATATATTATAAGCAAATTTTTATTTTTTATTACATCTTCTTAAACAACTAATTTTATATGGAAAGCGCAACGATCTTAAGTATCTTTATTTCTGGTCTTTTATTAGGTGTAACGGGTTATTCTGTTTACACTGCTTTTGGTCCAGTTTCGAAGGAATTACGTGACCCGTTTGAAGAGCACGAGGACTAACGACAAAAATATGTTAAGGAGTCATTTCTAAAAAATGATTCCTTAACATATTTTTTACGAGTAGTTATTTTTTAACAATTCTTGGTGGGTCTCTAAAGAAAATTGCAAAGAAAATAACCACAAGAGTTCCGATAAGTAGAAATGTATATACTAATGCTTCCATCTTTTAATTTAAATAAACAAATAAAGAATACGTTTAAAAGTAATCAATTAAACAATACCCTGTTTTTTTGTACTTTTATCGCCAAGCTTTTGGAATGCGCCAAATTCAACTTGCTCTAAAACTTCAGTACCAATACCTGCGAAAACATCTCTAAATAGAGTACGTCCTCCATGCCATAGGTGACCAAGGAAGAATAGTAACGCGAAGTTTGCGTGACCAAAAGTATACCAACCACGTGGACTACTTCTGAATACACCATCTGACTCTAGAGTCGTTCTATCAAATTCAAATACTTCACCTAGTTGAGATTTTCTTGCGTACTTCTTAACAGTTGGTGCATCAGTAAATACTTGACCATTTAACTTACCACCATAGAAGTTACAGCTTACTCCTACTTGCTCAATACTGTACTTTGATTCTGCACGTCTGAATGGAATATCGGCACGAACAATACCATCTTTATCAACAAGAATTACTGGGAATGTTTCAAAGAATGCTGGCATTCGACGAACTGTTAACTCTCGTCCTTCTTTATCCTGGAATACAGGGTGACCTAACCACGCTTCGGCAATTCCATCACCTTTGTTCATTGGACCAGCTCTGAAAAGACCACCTTTTGCTGGGTTGTTACCAATGTAATCGTAGAATGCAAGCTTATCTGGGATACGTGACCAAGCTTGGCTTAATGATAACCCTTCATTTAGCGACGTTTCTACACGTCGCTCAATTTCTTGTTGGAAATATCCACTATCCCATTGGTAACGAGTTGGACCAAATAGTTCAATTGGTGTTGCTGCTGCACCATACCACATTGTTCCTGATGTAATGAATGCAGCAAAGAAAACAGCTGCAATACTACTTGATAAAACAGTTTCAATGTTACCCATACGAAGAGCACGGTATAAACGCTGAGGTGGACGAATAGTTAAGTGGAACACACCCGCTAAAAGTCCTAAAATACCAGCTGCAATGTGGTGCGAAGCAATTCCACCAGGGTTAAATGGGTTGAATCCTTCAGGACCCCAAGCTGGAGCTACTGCTTGCACTCGTCCTGTTACGCCATATGCATCAGAAACCCAAATACCAGGACCAAATGTACCTGTTACGTGGAATGCACCAAACCCGAAACATAGTAAGCTCGAAAGGAACAAGTGAATTCCGAAGATCTTTGGTAGATCTAGTGCTGGCTCACCTGTACGTGGATCTCTAAAAAGCTCTAAATCCCAATATACCCAGTGCCAAATAGCTGCTAAGAAACACATTCCTGATAATACGATATGTGTTAAAGCTACCCCTTCAAAACTCCAAATACCTGGGTTTGAAACACTCTCACCAGTAATACTCCAGCCACCCCATGAGTCTGTAATACCCAGACGTGCCATGAATGGCATAACAAACATACCTTGTCTCCACATTGGGTTTAAAACAGGGTCTGATGGATCAAAAACAGCAAGTTCATATAAAGCCATTGAACCTGCCCACCCCGCAACAAGAGATGTATGCATTAAGTGAACTGCAATTAAACGACCTGGGTCATTTAAAACTACTGTATGTACACGATACCAAGGTAACGCCATGTATTCCTTTCCTCCTATAGAAAAATTTTTGACTTTCTTACAAAAAGGTATATTAAATTACCTTTTTTCGTTAAATTATTTTAATGAAATAATCTTTTGTATGATTATATTCTGATTATTTGACTTTTTATCTTTTGTCAGCAACTTTCTCTAGGTTACTTTTGAGAACATATAATTCTCCTTTGATCATAGAAAGATGTAATGATAGTGCCGTCCACGACTGCAGCACATGTGGGCTGGGTTGGTGCAATTGTCGTAGGTATGGTTCAAGGACGAGATGGAGCTTTGTTTATTTTTGGTGCTTCGTCCACAGCTGCGGATCAATGCAAAAAATCTGTAGAACATCTATGCTCGTAAAAAATAGACTTAGTAGTGATCCGTTCACTCTTATTACTGGAACTGGCAGTGTATAAATACATTTGAACTTATGGATGCTAAATGTTTGTTAGATGAAACGGGTTGAATACCGTACCATAGAAGGTGAAAGTCCTGTAATTGAAAACATATACATTTAGAAATTGTATCCCAAGTAGGGAGGGACACGTGGAACCCCTCCTGAATTCGCGAGGACCACACCTCGTAAGACTAAGGTGAAAAGAACCTCGGGAGGGGAGTGAAATAGAACATGAAATCGTGAGTTTACAAGCAGTAGAAGAGCGACTTAACGTTCGACTTCGTACCTGTTGAAGAAATGAGCTGGCGACTTGTTTTTGAATAAAGTCTTGACAAAATTAGTTTGTACACTTTATACTTCAGTATATACAATACAAGATGTACAAAATTGGAAAATGTTAAAACATTAAAATTCTTTTAACAGATATAAAACAATGTCTACATTCGAACAGAAAGTATCCACAATAGAAGGTAACCTAGTTAAGGAGGACAACAAGACTGAAGTTGTTTTGTTTAAGGCATCTACAGGGGCCGGTAAGACAAACGAGGTTCAAAAACGCATAATTGATTCGTTGGAAAAGGATAGCGAAAAAGTATTCGTTGTTTTATTTTCGACTTTACATGAACTAGATAATTTCTACATTGATCTGAAAATAAAATATGACAATGCTAGCTCTACAATTAAACCTTTTAATTGTGTCGTTAAAAGGACTTCCTTAAATAAATCTTATCCATCTGCCCATCTTACTGATTTAGAAACGTTAACTCTTTCGCATTATAAGATTACAGGAATTTCAAAATGGATGAAGTCTAGATTATTAAATACTAGCAGCTCTAATACTGATGTATTTCTATTATCTTCTGTTTATACCTATCCCATTGATTACAGCTTTAAAGTATCGGGTGTATGGGCTGAAATATTACTTTTTATAGAGTATAGAAAATACGTTTCCACCCTTGAAGAAAAGCAATTGAAATTGAAACTTAAATCAGGTAAGGAAATAACAATTGTCAATTCTGAAATTTTAAAAATTAATAAAAGTATTCTAACAGAGGGCGAAATCCAGACTTATTTATTTATCGATGAAGCAGATCGTTATATAAAATCGTCCGTTTTACAAACGTTGAAAGTCGATAAGCTTTCTTTTAAAGGCGGTGGTATTAGTTTTAAGGAACGGTTGAGTTACACTGGACTCTCACCTATTATAACCCATAAAACAGTTTCAAATTTTCAAAGGGATCACGCCGAAATACATCTCTCTTTAAAAGCTTTTCCATCGGATGATAAAAAATCACTGAGTGCTTATGATCTAAAAAATGGTAACGATATAAAAGTTATTTTTTATTGTGACTCTGAACCAATGAGATTGAGTGAATCAAACAAACAAAATTCTTCCATTGGTGAGGACATTCAATCACGGTCAATTAAAGATGTTTATTTTGTTACAGATACATGTCGTTACCACGTACTAAAGGATATTAATAAAAATCACCCTCAATTCAATGTAGAACAACTAAATTGTTATTTAGCTGATGGACTACAAATAATGGAAGAATTTTCAATCAACGGAAAATTATTAACTACTCGAACTTTAATAAATCTCTTATTAGCTTCTCACAACTCATCAATTTACCGAGTTGTTGCTTTAGACCCCGAGAAAAAGCAGATAATTTCGCACCAGAGAGCTCAAAAAATCCATCAAAATTACAAAGCCGAAAGTATCCGTTGTAGAGAAGAAAAATTACCTAAACCAAAATTATCAGACTATTTAAATTGTAATGATGGTTATCAACTTTATACATTCAGCTTACAAACTCTAAATGGGGCTTCGTTTGCCCGTTTTAAAGAAAGTTTTAATCACATTTCGTGCATCAGTGCTACATGGGATGAAAATCTAACAGAGGTATTTTTCAATTCTAGGTCGCTTCAACAACGTATAAATTTTTCTTGTAGCAGTGAAGAAAAGTATAATGTTTTGCTATTTCTCAATTCGCGCGAGTTCCAAAAGGGTATGAGCTTTATTTTATCGTCACCAATGAATTTCAACTATTTGGTTAAAAGAAAGCTAAGAGAAAAGAAGGCTAATAGAAAAAACATTGAGAAACTTTTAAAGGAAATATCTAAGAAAGATGGGACCACATTGTATGATGTTAGATCCTTTTCATTTCATAAGACAGGCAGTCTAAGTTTTATAAACTTCTTTGTTCACTTTTTAAATGCCACTTTTAATGGTAATATGAAAGATTATTCATTAAAGAAATTTTTTCAAAAACGTGATATAAATCCCGCAAGAAAACAGCTTCTCCTAAAGGAATTTAAAAATCACCCCGTTTATTCTATTGTTTTAGAAACACGTGATAGTTATGTAAAAATAAAACCATTAATTTTTACGTGCACATATGTCAGCTCAGAGCCAATATCGACTAGGGAAAATCTCTCAGATGTAGATTGTATTATCTTAGCGTTCATAAATATCATGTTTAATTTAAATATGGCTGGGGGAAAAGATTTTATTAAAATCAATATATTAAATTTGTTTAGTTGTTACGATTCAAGTGAAAAGCATTCAAGAAAAATTGGCGACAACTATCAAGTCATAAAGGAACGCGGTAATGTGTCATCAAATGTAAATTATATGGGAGCCAATTTTGATGCTGATGATGACTTAGATTTTCTAGATTTTGAGGATAACAGAGCGGATAGAAAAAGTAAGATTTTAGGAAACAACAAAGCGACGTTTTCTCGGAAGCGAGAACTTCTTAACAAAGAATTTGAAAATACTACCGTGTTTTCTGAAATACCCCAAAGTATAGGAGTTACTGATTGGGAGAATCATTTTGATTCGGTCGCTTTGTCTTCTAAGCATGGTGTTCTCAAAGCAGCTATAAATTTACCTGATTATAGCTTCATTTGTTGTAATCACACTCGTCAGCCTTTACGTTTCGAGTTTATTCATGATTGTTCTAAAAATAAACTTGTCTTTCAGCCTCAAAGTGAAAATTTTTCCAATAATCACGTCCAAGCTCTTGGCAGAAATACACGTGTTACTCCTGCAGAAAAAGCTTTACACGATAATGAGGGTCAGTTGCCGGTAAGATTGTATTTCTTAGGTAACTTTTTTACTAAGGATATGGTTAAATATCAAAAGGATAAAGCCGATCGCGAAGTTAATTTTCTTATACAAGAATTAACAAATAATTCGATTTTTGATAAAGATAGCATTGAAATTAAAAAGTACGATTATAGCTCTAATCTTTTAACAGATTTGGACAATATTTATAGACGAATAGGCAATGCGTTTCTTGGAGAATTGTTTGCAAAACAAAAAATAACAACCACGAACAGCGAGTTAGAATCAAAGCCAAGGGATCATGTAATCAAAGATAGGGAGCTTCTTAAGAAAAATCTTGATCAAGAATTGAGACAAATAATGATTGATGATCTATTAGGATATCTGACGGAAGATCCTTATTTAAGTGGATACTTGTACAAAAGTAGCATTCAAATAATCATATGTACTGGAGGTACTATAACAGAGGCTATATCTAGAGAAATCGCAAAATATGTTTCAAAGCCAAATGCCATTGTTCAGAGTTCCATTCTGTCTATGATTAAAAATTCTCCTAAGACTAAAAATGTTTTCCTAGGGGGCAATACTAAAAGTATCACTAGTATTTTTAGCTACTCGGTCGAAGTTTATTTCAATGTATTTTTTCCAGATACAAATCGCATTCCTACGGTCGTTTTATCTATTGACAACTTGGTTGGAATAAATAAAGATGTCACACAAATAGGTAAATCCTTTCTTAAATCAACAGGTTTGGGGATCCCGAGGTATAAAGATGGGCCAAAATATAAAAATGAAATGGATTTAATAAAAAAGGAATTTAAAGAACTCAGTTCCGAATGGATAAAGAAACAGACTACACTTGAATATCTTAAAAGAAGATTATCTTCCTTTGAGACTGTAGATGGAGAAGAAGTAATTGGTGAGCAATTTAAAACAAATAAAAGACGCGGCAGAGATACTCTTTATTTTGAGATCTCTATGAAAAAGAATCAATCTTTGTTCAATTTAGAGAAAATTGAATCCGCTGACGTCGATGACGATTTTATAAACAAGATCTTTTCGCGTCTATAGTATCTTTTATTAACATTTGACTTTTCTGAACATTTTTATTAAAATTAATGTCAGATTTTTCTAATAACCACACCAACATGGTAGAAATCAAATATAAGAATTTTTATTTTATGGTAGGGAGGTTCAAATCCCTAAATAACAAACACTTAATTCCAAAAAAAAAAATTGATTGCTTTACTTAATGACCTAAGTTCGGATAGAAGTAGCTCACTGAAAAAACATTTCATGATGATTAGCTATTCTAAAATTTTAAAATTTACTGTTGCTGGAACAAATAACGAAATTAACTTTAAGGTTTTATTTGGCACTAATCTTACGTTCTCATCCCAGGAAATGCTTGAATTCAGAAATGATTTCGACGAGTTGTGCAAAAATTTTTTCAAAGAGAGCGGTAATATCTTGATAAGCACGGATATTATTAGGTATGATGCATGAAGGTCAGCCTAATTGAAAATCATTACTGCATCATAATTGAAATTCTTCGGGTATGTTAAGTTTGACATAAAAAGATTAATGTTGAAAAATTTGTGAATTTTTAATATTAATAATTGTAAAGGTTTTTAAACTTTCTTAACAAAATGGCTGATAGTTATACAAGTTGACGTAAGATCATTATAAGAAAATTTAAGTTGTAAATACTTTTAGTTATGAAAGAAAATCAATTTATTTTGGTTTTACATGTCTCAAAGATAAACAAAAGTAGATCATCTCGTGTAGAGTGCTACGCTTTTTTTAAAAACGGAGATCAGCTCTTTGAATTTTTGGTACAATGCCCGTCTAAAATAGCTTTACTTCCTCACCAATTAGAGAATAAATATTTTTCTTCAGGTCAGGTGGCAAAAATTTCTGACTGTTACTTTTCTATCCTGAAATACCTAATGGATAATATTGGAGTAAGCGGCTTCTTGGTTCACAGGTCAAGTGGGTTTCTAAATTTAATTCCAGCAACTACCGGAATTTTGTTTGCTCTATTTTTAGTTTATATGAAACCTGATTACACTTTTTTAAGTAAGATTTTTTCAATCACTAATCCTCACATATACTCACTTATCGTCGCAATTAATTCTTATATCTCTTTTGGACTTGTTAAAAGGTCTGTTGATCTATCTGCTAGTACTCTGAATGTTTTAACTGGAATCTGGGCTACAGACTTTTTTTCAAAAGGTCAGGCTTGGGCTACAACAGAACGTATACTAAATAGCGCAACGTCTATGGCTAAAATTACGGTTCTAGTCGCCTTAGAAACTAGCGAAGAGGCCCAAATGCAGTTACGAATTCATAAAAAGTTGTTGAGACCATTGGAAGATTACTTTAATCCATCTGAAGTGGAAAATATGAATCTTATTCCTTCCGAATTCAGTCATTCGGACATGAATCTTCTAAGGGATAGACTAAATGAGGTTGACGAATTTTCACAATTAGAAGCAGGTGTTCCGGTTCAAATGTTGTTATTTCTACTAGCTTGTAAACAACTAAAATCTAATTTTGGTGAAGAAAGCTCTGTAATTAACCAAATTGAGAGTAGTAAAAAGACAGAAACTTTTAGCCTTTGTAAAAAAATGCTTAAAGTTTTAGTTTATCGGTCTCCAACTCTCAGGCCCTTAAAAAAAGCAAATAGAATTTTTACTTCTTTCCGCGGTATTGTGAATTTTGCTAAAAACTCGCATAAAAAAGACATTATCAAGCAGAAAAATCTCACTAATGAGCATCTTAATCGCTGTTTCAATCTAAACGCGTCACCCACCACTAGCTAATAGTGTCTGATGTGTGTTAATTATCATTAATTTATTAAAAAAATCACAGGTATGCCGAACGAAGAGTTAAAAGTAGGATGGACCAAGCCCTTAGTTGAGAGTGCTCAAAAACTTTTAAATAAGATCTGGGCCGTAGCACCCGGGTGTTCACCTAATGATGCAAAATATGGACTTGATTTAGGTGGTTTAGTTTATTCAGAAAAAGAGCTTTTGCGCATAGCCTCTGAGAGCCATAGTTTTAGTGACCGAGCGGAACGTATAACAAACTATCTTGCACAGTGTAATCCAAACTTGGCAAAGCGTCTTAGTCGAATGAGCGCGGTCACCAAAAGACTGTTTTACAATGAATTGAGTGACGATAAACAGTTTAATTGGTGTTTAGATAAATACCCTGGAATCGAATTAGGGGCTAAACACATGCAACCTGGAGTAAGGGGTCTTCATATTGCAGATTCGGTGAGCCGTGATAACTTTAGAAAAAAGTATCTAACTTCGCCGTTAGGAGCTATTTTATTATTTCTTCTCCATTCGGGAGCTAAGGAAAATCCTGGTGAACCTTCCCAAAGAGGATTGATGGCTAGCCAACCAGCTCGAGATGTTCCGTTTATGGATTCAGGGGTTCTTCTTGGAGGCCTCGGAGGCACAGCAAATCTATTGTTTAATCAATTTTTTTATGGTACATATGATTCATTTGATACCTATGCTTTACAGAAA